>ERZ1023458.135-NODE-135-length-18470-cov-4.135433_pt1 | contig 18470 bp, 20 predicted proteins | sample MGYA00380527_ERZ1023458 | MGnify/ENA primary metagenome ERZ1023458 (study PRJEB33173, sample SAMEA4830409) | metagenome | study: EMG produced TPA metagenomics assembly of the PRJEB25223 data set...
CTTCTAAGTGATGCTTTTTTTTTTTTTCTGTTATCATAGGGCCGTTTGAATTACGAATTTTTCCTGGTTCTAAATTATCTCCAACATCTAATAATTCACTTCCTGTAGCGATCACAGCCACGCTAGGTTTTTCAAAAACCTGAACTTCTGTATAGCCATATGTTGCTAAAACAGCTATTGATCCTGGATTAACACATTGACCTTTTTCTAATAAAATATCTCCAACCTTTGTTTCTTCACCTTTTAACGAAATATTCTCATTTTCACTAAACGTTTTTCTTATTGTAAAATCTTGTTCACCTTCGACAGTTTGTTCAAGCATAACGATGGCATCAGCACCTTCAGGTACTTGTGCTCCTGTCATAATTCTCACTGCTTCAAATGCTCCAACTGTTTTAGTTGAAACTGACCCTGCTCCAATGTGGTCAATCACTTTAAATTTAATGCGATTGTCACCGCTTGCACCTTTTGTATCAATACTTCTTAACGCAAAACCATCATATGGTGATTTATCAAACCTTGGTATCTCATGGGTCGCTATAATATCTTCAGCTAAAATGTAATTTAAGCTTTCTTCTAAAGGTAAAGTGATTCTATCCATAAAAATTTCTTGGTTTATCACACGTTGAATTGCTTCACTTACTGGAATTGGGTTTCTTTTCTCTACAGACATCGCAAATCTACTCCTTATAATTAATAATTTCCTGATATACTAGAACACGATTAGGAGGGATACTTTGACTGAATTTACGCATATTAACAAACAAGGGAATGCAAAAATGGTAGACGTCTCTGATAAAAACATAACAAAACGTTCAGCTACTGCGCATTCAAGTATAACGGTAAATCCAGCGATTTATGAACAAATCGTTGATCACACTAACCAAAAAGGAAATGTGCTTAATACTGCTCAAATTGCTGGTATTATGGCTGCAAAAAATACAGCTGATATTATACCGATGTGTCACCCGTTACCTTTAACTGGTATAGATATCACATTTGATTGGCAAAAAAAAGCACAAGTATTCATTTTAAATATACAGGCAACCGTCTCTACAACTGGAAAAACTGGTGTGGAAATGGAAGCACTTACTGCCGCTTCAGCTGTAGCACTTACAGTTTATGATATGACAAAAGCTTTAGATAAAGGCATGGTCATTGGCGAAACTTACCTACTCTCAAAAACAGGTGGCAAATCTGGTGATTACAAAAGATAATTGTCTTAAATATTAATATGTAAGAGATAGAGTCCGACGAACATATAAACGTTGGGCTCTAATTATTTTGTAATCTCTTGAACTAAATGATTCAGTTCTGGTTTAATGAGCTTATTCAATGCTAATTTCACTGCGCCCGTAGAGCCAGGTATACTAAAAATCAATTTATCATTTACGGTACCTGCAATAGCTCGAGATAATAACGCACGTGTTCCAACATCTTCTGCATAACTTAAATATCTAAATAATTCTCCAAACCCTTCGATTTCTTTAGTAATCAAACTGGATACAGCCTCTATCGTTACATCTCTTTGTGCTATACCAGTTCCACCTGTAGTGATAATCACATCAATATCTTCTGCTAACCATTGCTCAATTTGCTGAGTAATTGCTGTTTGCTCATCTTTAACAATCTTATAATGCGATTCAGAAATCGTAACATTTAATGTAGAGATTAGCTCTTTAACTAATTTACCACCTTTATCTGTTTCATAATCTCTTGTATCAGAAACTGTTAATACTGCACATTTAATATTTCTATCAAGTTTAACATTTGTATGCATATTGAACCTCCTTAGCCAAATAATTGGTTGATTAACGTCATCGCTTGTTGTGGGTTAGTCATACCATGAATCAATAACCTTCCGCCTTTAAAGCTAACTATTCTATGTGCTTTATATTCAAAATGTAACATGTAAGGGTTGCGTTGATATGGAATCTCTTGTCGTTGCAAAAATGTTTCCAACATTTCCTGGGAAATTTCAAGGTTTTCATATTGAACAGTATCCCTTCCACATAAAGTTGCAAATTGCCTTTGTGTTGTATTGAGATAAGGATATGTTGGTTGTGTGCCACAAGTTTTACAAGCGCTATCTTGTAATTTTTTAAATCCAAATGTAAAATGTGTGCCTTCCCAGATATCACCGTAAGTAACTTTAGGTGTAATTGTTGCGCCTGTTAATATTTTCAATGCATCTTTTAATTGTAAACTAGTAGTCATAGTGACTGCTGGCTGAATGACACCTACTGTATCACAAGTCATATTAATTGCAGGTAGCTGTGGAATCAAACAGTTAAAACAAGGTGTTTGTTCAGGTATAAACGTCGCTTCCACATAAGTACTTTGTACCACACCACCATAAATCCAAGGTATAGCAGCTTTATAGGCAAAATCATTTATCAATTGTCTCGTTTCAAAATTATCTGTTGCATCTAAAATAAGTTGTACATCTTGCGCGTATGTTTCTAAAAATAACCGATCGACATGTGCAATATGTAAATGCAATCTCAAATTTTGACGTATAGCCATTAAATTACGTTCTGCTGCAACTACTTTTGGTAATTTATCTGCTGCATCCATTTCTGTAAACATCGTTTGGCGTTGTAAATTACTATATTCAATATAATCTCTATCTACAATTGTTAGTTCACCTACACCAGCTCTTACTAGTCCTTCTGCTAGGTGCGTCCCTAAAGCTCCCATACCTATAATTAACACATGTGCATCCATAATTTTCTCTTGCCCAGATGTTCCTATATGTTTAAATAACATTTGTCTAGAATAACGTTCTACACTCACTATGAAACCCCTCACTTTGCGTCATTATTTTCATTATAAATCTTGATGGTCTATGTAACAACGGTTTAAATTCATTATGCAAAAATCCTATATGCCACTTTTATTCATATTGCCAATGCAAAACTTAACAAAATAAAAGAGTAAGAACGAAATCAAATTTAGATAGTGATTTCATATTCCTACTCTTTATCGCAAAACAGTTTCAAAAGATATAATGATACATTTATGGTGATTACTGATACTTTGATTTTTGGCATTAAAGTCACTAATCATTATTTAAATTTGAATTTTTAATCCATCAAATGCAATGGTTGATTTTAAGCCATCTTCTTCTAATTGCTCTTCTAATTGTTTAATTTGTGCCTTCGTTAAACTTTCAGTAGCTTCAATATGAGTAAAATATGTATGCTTAGCATTAATAGCTTTAGCAATAATCACACATTCATCAAATGTAGCCTCTCCTAAAGCATTTAACATACCTTCTGGATGAATACGTTCATTAGTTATAGGATTAACTTCATTGCTACCAAAAGGTAAAATAGCAACATCAACATTTTTCAACTTCTCCGTTGGTCGAAAGCCTTTAATTTCATCTGGAATAATAAGTATACGTTTGGTATTTGTAGTTAAATAAAAACCAAACGCGAATTGTTCTGCTAATTGAATCCATTCTACCTTTGTGTCATCAAAATTAATTTCTGCATCATTGTCAACAATTACTAGGTTAATTGCGCCTAATGATTCTAAATATTGAACATATTCCCAACGCGCAAAATATGCTTTAAAATCATCCACTTCCTGAGTTGTAATATAAACCGTTGACGTTTTGGACTTAGGTACTTTGTGAGTAAAATCAAAATTGAGTGTTTCCCATATTCTAATCCCCATCGTGTGATCTGGATGCCAATGAGAGTAAATGCCATATTTTATATCATAAATTTTTGATTGTCTTAGTTGTTGAAATATATCTTCTGAAGTGTCGATTAGTAATTGTAAATCATGAATGAAGATACCAGGCCCTGTTCGTTTTTGTGCATCTTTATGCTGTGAAACTGATTGATAAAGTGTTGGTATACCCCCAGAAGTTCCTAAACATTCGATAATCATTGCATCAACCCCTACTTATTTATAAATGTGATTACATTTATTACTCAACCTCTCATAAATTATAGTTGGATATCACCTATCACCCTATATTAATAATTTCGTGTGCCAGTATTTCATCTTCATATTGCGAATGTGTAACAAAGATAATAGGTATATTCCATAATTTAAAAATTCGTTTTACTAACAAAATACTTTCTTCTTTCGTTACATCATCTAAACTAGAAAACGGCTCATCTAGTAATATCAAGTCTGGTTTAGTACTTAAAGTTCTAGCTAATGCAACACGTTGGGATTCACCACCAGATAAGCGAATTGGAAATTTATCTTTTAAATGAACAATATTTAGTTGATTCATTAAATTATCTATGTGCTGAGAGTTCTGTGTCATAAAAGTGATATTTTGAAACACAGTCATATTTGGAAATAATTGGTAATCTTGAAATAAATAACCGATATTGCGTTTTTGAATCTTCACATCAACATTTGAAGTAGTGTCTGTCAATATATGGTCGTTAATCTTTATAAACGCTTGGTCTGGTTGTTGTAAACCAGCAAGCATATTTAAAATTGTTGTTTTACCTATGCCTGAAGGTCCTTTAATGGCATAGATTTTAGGTGTAGTATCATCTATTTCTACATGTAATTGCGTACTATTTAAAAGATGATTCAAAGATATATTTAGCATTAACGAACCTCCCGATAACCATCTTTATTCAATAGATTGATTGTACCAATTACAGTAACCGCAAATGCAACCAATACAATCACCCATAACCATGCTTGATTTTCTTTCCCTTGCTCTACTAAAAAGTATATTTCTAAAGGTAAAGTGTTGGTTTTGTTAGGAATATAACCTGCTACCATTAACGTAGCACCAAATTCTCCAATTGCCCGTGCAAAACTCATCATTACACCAGCAAGTATTGAACGCTTAGATAACGGTAAAACCAATTTAAAAAATATTTTACTTTCACTTGCGCCCATTGTTCTTGCTGTATTCAACATCTTGGGATCTATGTTACGAAAACCTTGTACAGTATGCTGATACATTAACGGAAAGCTTACAATGATAGATGCAAATATGGCACCAGTTAAAGTAAATACAACTGGCAAATGTAAAAAATCGCTAAAAAAACTACCAACCACACTACGAGGTGAAAATATAATCAGTAAAATAAAACCCATCACTGTTGGAGGTAACACGATTGGTAAAACAATGAAACTTTCTAAAAGTCTCGTTATAAAGCCACGACGCTTATACAACCATCTTGATATAAAAACACCTAATATCGTAACGATAATCGTGCTGATAACCGCGACCCTCAATGATATCCAAAATGGCGTGACATCTGGCATTTCTGCTACCTCCTATACTTTGAATTTATATTTTTTTAAAATTTCTTTTGCTTCATCTGTTTTTAAAAATTCAACCCATGCTGTTGCTAACTTTTTATCTGAAATCGTCGCTGACTTATATGTGATAGGCTGTTTTAACTCAGCTGTTTGAATTTCTTTCACATTACTATCACCATTTTTTTGACTTTGATATAAATCTGTTTTATAAACATAACCTAATTGGGCATTGCCCTTTTCAACATAATTTAATACTTGTCGCACGTCCTTTGCAAAAACTAAATGAGATTTAACATCCTCATACAATTGATGATCTTTTAAGTATTGCTCAGCATATTTACCTGCAGGCACGGATTTAGCCTCGCCTATTGCCAACTTTTCACCTTGCTTTAGATCAGACACATTCTTATATGTACTATTAGATTCACCTATAAGCACTAAATCATTTTGTGCGTATTCATATTTGTTTTGAGCTTGTTTACCTAATGCATCAATATCTTTTGTATTTGCAGACATAAATACATCTACAGGTGCCCCTTTCTCTATTTGTTGTCTCAAGGCTCCTGATCCGCCATAATTAAATGTGATTTTAGCATTTTTATGTTTTTTATTAAATGCTTGTTCTAAATCTTTAGTGACATCTGTTAAACTTGCTGCAGCTGAAATATGTATTTCTTTCTTATTATCAACCTTATTGTTAGCATCTTTTTCACTATGATTATTTTCGCTATTAGAGCACCCAGTTATTAACATACAAATCATAATAGTAGCAATAATTAAAAAATGCCAAGTTCTTTTCATTTAATTGCCTCCTTTTTCATATAATTATATGCCTCTTTATTTCAAAAAAAAAGAGCGTATACTAAAGTAAAAATGACTTTGTATAGCTCAATTTTCAAAATATTTATTATAGCGATGTAATAAACGTTTTAAATGCGTTTTGACCTTGTGGTGTGTTTTTGAATACACCTGCATCCTCTAGTACGCGTTTAAATTTAAAACCAAGTTCTTTTTCAATAATTTCCTCTACGTTCTTTTCATTAATATCATATCGTTGTGTCATGTCTTCTGCCCATGGTTGATGTATACCTAACGTTTGTTGTTGATCACCTAATAAAAATGCCTTAACCTGTTGTAATTCTTGTTTTAATCTACCAGGCAAAATAGCAGTACCCATGACTTCTATTAATCCAATGTTTTCTTTCTTAATATGTTGGACGTCTTTATGAGGGTGAAAGACACCATCTGGATATTGTTCCGATGTTTGATTATCTCTTAAAACAATATCAAGTTCATATTGTTGTTCCCTATAACGTGCAATAGGCGTTACAGTATGATGACGCTCGCCATTTTTACTGTATGCGCTTATATCTACAGTTTCATCTGAATAATTATTCCATGCTTTTCTAATAAATTCTGCCGCCGCCACTAAGTCGTTTTTATCTTCACTTTTCAAACGAATGACGCTCATTGGCCAATACAAAGTCGAAGCGGCTACTGTTGGAAATTGTTTTAAACTAAAGCTGTGCAGTTCCTTAGCGTTGTCCATCGGAAATGTGTGTCTACCCGATTGATAATGATTGTGCGTCAAAATCGAACCGCCAACGAGCGGAATATCTGCATTCGAACCAATAAAATAATGTGGAAATTTATCTACAAAATCCAACAGTTGTACAAATGTTTGCTTATCTATATTCATAGGAACATGTGATTGAGATAAAACGATGCTATGCTCTTTAAAATAGGCATATGGAGAATATTGAAATCCCCATTGTTCTTGTCCTAATTTCAATCTGATGATACGATGATTGGTTCTCGCTGCTTGTATTACAGAGCCTTTAAACCCTTCATTTTCCATGCATAGTGCACATTTAGGATAATCTGTTGCAGGCGCTTCTTTCGCTTTGGCAATTTGTTTAGCATCTTTTTCTGGCTTGGATAGATTGATTGTTATTTCCATATCACCATACTCACTTGCTGTGTTGAAATTTATATTATGCGCAATTGCATCTTCTTTCACATAATGATTGCGTTTGGTTATGTTATAAAAATAGTCCGTCGCTTTCTTCGGACTCTGTTGATATAATTCATAAAACTTTTGATTCAGTACAGATGGACGAGGTGTGATTAAATCTAATATTTGTGCTTCAATGATTTCTTTGCTATATAATGCGTCATCTATACATTTGGTATTGATTGCTTCTTGAATCCAGTGTTGTGTTATCTCAAGTGCAGTTGTCTCTGAATTAAATTTGGAAGTGGTTGTATCATCTATGCCTGAAGCATTTAAAATACTCAGTAACCTATTTTGAATATAAATGGCGTCTTCCGCTTCATAATCCCCATGTGCAATAGCGTGAGATACAAATAATTGGACAGCGTATTTATTCAATAACATGCATTATACCTCCTGATATCCGTTAGGGTGCTTTTCATGCCATTGCCAAGCAGAACCAATAATATCATGTATATCATCATGTTTAGGTTTCCATCCTAATACTTGCTGTGCTTTATTACTTGATGCAATTAATTTGCTAGGGTCTCCGGCTCTTCTTTCACCGACAACTGCATTTATTGTTTTACCTGTAACTTTTCTTGCTGCTTCTAAAATTTCAAACACAGAATATCCTTGGCTACTACCTAAGTTAAATGCACCTGATTCTCCACCATTTTTCAAATGTTGAAACGCTAAGATATGCGCATCAATTAAATCAACGACATGTAAATAATCTCGTATGCAAGAGCCATCTTCCGTATCATAATCATCGCCAAAAACAGTTAGTTCATCTCTTTGTCCTAAAGCTACTTGTAATACAATTGGAATTAAATGCGTCTCAGGTCTATGGTCTTCTCCAATTGTGCCATCCTCTTTTGCTCCTGCAACATTAAAGTAGCGTAGTGCAGCATAATTCACACCATAAGCTTCATGACTCCAATGCATCATTTTTTCCATCATTAATTTACTTTCACCATAGGGACTTGTTGGCGTTTTAGAATCATCCTCTGTAATTGGCACAGAATCTGGTTCACCATATACAGCTGCAGTTGATGAGAAAACAATATGTGCTACCTCATGATCATACATAACTTCTAACAATACCTGTAAACCATTAACATTATTATTAAAATAGCTTAGTGGTTTCTCAACAGATTCACCAACTAATGAATATGCACAAAAATGAAATACACCTTCAATATTTTCGTTATTAAATACGTTTTCTAAAAATGCCTTATCACGAATATCACCTTCGTAAAACTTTGCTTTATTGTGTATTGCTGCTTTATGTCCAGTGCCTAAATTATCTACAACAACAACATCATAACCTCTATGAATTAATTGATCTACTGCATGACTTCCAATATAACCTGCGCCACCTAATACTAGTACACCCATGAAAAAACCTTCCTTTTTTAATTTGATTTTAAATTGTTTTTACGCCATCACTAATGCCGACATGATAAAACGATGGTTCATAACCAATTTTTTCTATATATTTTTTTGTAACTTTATCTTCTAATGCTTGGATTTGATTTTTGTGCACTAACGCAATTGCACAACCTGCAAAACCTGCGCCTGTCATTCTTGCACCGAGCACACCTTCTACTTGTTGAGCTGTTTCTGCTAACGTATCAAGTTCAATACCCGTTACTTCATAGTCATCTTTTAAAGATGTGTGTGAATCATTTAATAATTGCCCGAATTTTTCAAAATTATTATCGGATAATGCTTGATAAGCAAGTTTCGTACGTTCATTTTCTGAAACGGCATGTTTTGCTCTTCTACGTTTTACGTCATCTTTAATAAGCATTTGATGTGCTTTAAATTGGTCCATCGTTAATTCACCTAAAGATTCAATATTCAACTTTTGTTGTAATGATGACAGCGCAGATTCACATTCACTTCTGCGTTCATTATATTTACTTTCAGTTAATGAGCGGCGTTTATTGGTATTCATAATCGATATGACATAGTCTCCAAATTTAGCCGGTACAAATTCATAATTTAACGTTGCAGTATCTAGTAATACGGCATGTTCTGCTTTCCCCATCCCTATTATAAATTGATCCATAATTCCAGAATTGACACCCATAAATTGATTTTCAGTACGTTGACCTATCTTAATGAGTTCTAATCTCTCTAAATTTAAGTTGAATAACTGTTTTATCAGCCAACCGGTTAATAATTCTATTGATGCAGAAGATGAAAGACTAGCGCCGTTTGGAATATTACCTTCTATCAAAATATCAAAGCCTTGTTTAATTTCTGAAAAAGCTTCTACTAAATATTTAATAACACCTTTAGGATAATTCGCCCAATCATGTTCCTTATCAAAATCTAAATGGTCTAAATCGAAGGTGATCATACCGACCGTTTCAAAATTATTAGAATATAGGCGAACCAAATTATCTTCTCGTTTAACCGCTAAACCATATGTGCCTAATTCAATTGCAGCTGGAAAAACATAACCTCCATTATAATCTGTATGTTCTCCAATTAAGTTAATTCTTCCTGGTGCAAATGCACGCACTTCAGGCTGTTTGTCAAATATTCTTTCAAATTTCTCACGCATAGCTTCTAACATAATATTCCGCTCCTTTAAAAAACGATATAAACCAGAATCGAAGTCCTTAGTAAACTTAAATAAAGTTTACTTGTTTACTAAATGTTTTGTCAATATACATTACTTGCTGACTTTAAAGGTCATTCTTTCTTTTAATTGTGCTTCTGCTATAACATGTATGGCAATTTGTCTTGTTTTATTTATTCTCTCTTCAGCCATTCTTACTGCTATTTTCCCATAGTCGTCTATTGGAATATGTACACTACTGATAGAAGGAACTGCATACTGAATGACTTCTAAATCATTAAAACTTATCAATTTTATATCATCAGGTAAAGTGTATTTTTTTAGTTGTAATTGTTGTAATATACCTATAGCAATCATATCGTTACCTGCGATAAAAACTTGAGGTAAATGATGGTTTTGTAATAATTCGTTTACTGCATTTATACCATCTTCTTTATTCCAACCTTTCATTAATAATCTACCTTTTCTTTGATGCTTGTCACACCAGTCAGTAAATGCGCTATATCGCTTATCTTGAATATTTGGACTATTCAATGTTGGCATACCAGTAAGATTTTTTATTGTATGCGTACCACCTACATAAACAATATCGTTTAAACCTGAACGATCTATATCGTTTAATAATTGAATCATAGCATCATATAAATCTGAATAAACAGCATCAACAGATTTAGGTGTGTTAGCGTTATTGATAACCACAATATTCTGATTGTAACTCTGCAATTCTAAAATAGCTTCTGAAGCAAAATTCCCCACAACAATAATTGCACCAGCCTTTGCTATTTTAGTGAAATCAATAGGATCATGTTCACCATCAATACGAAGCGTTCTTTTTAATGATAGATTTAAACGTTTCACCTCCGCTTCAATGGCAAGTCTAATCTCACGATAATACGGATCAGACATTTCTTTGGCTCGTGATGCATAAGTAATAATTTGTATGCTTTTATTTTTTCTTTCAGACTTTTTATATTGAAAATTATCTGCTATATCATATATTCTTTTTCTCGTTTCTTGAGCGACAGATAAGGTAGGGTCATTATTTAACACACGAGAAACCGTACCTGGACTCACCTTTGCTTCTTTCGCAATATCTCTTATACTAGCCATTCATCGAGTCACCTCTCAACTTCATGTTTACTATAAGTTTACTTCTAAGCATGATATATATCAAACATATATTATAGTTATAAGTATGTTTATGAATACAGTTTATTTTTTTTGCAACAAAAAATACGCTAAAATAGTTAGTGAATAGGAACTGGGGGATAAATACTATGAATGAAGATGTTTTGACAAATCAACATATTGTTAGATATGAAAACGGCAAACTTATTGAAACAACAGATCACTACGTCACAGAATTCCCACTGACAATCATGGTCAATGGAGAAGAATTTGCTACAGTCATTTGCAGTCCAAATCATATGGAAGAATTAGTCTTAGGTTTTTTAGCTTCAGAAGGTGCTATTTTAAAAAGTGATGATTTAAAATCTATCCAAATAGACGACAGTAAAGGGTTTGCCCATGTAGAATTAACCAAATCACTTAATGACCGTTTTGAATACTCTACTAAACGTATGATTGCATCATGTTGCGGTAAGAGTCGTGAATTTTATTTCCACAATGATGCTGCTATAGCTAAAACATCTATGTCTAAAATTAAACTTACCCCTCACCAAGTACTTAATATGATGACACGTTTACAAAGCGCAAGTAAAATTTTCAAACAAACTGGTGGCCTACATAATGCTGCCATTAGTGATGGAGAGACATTTTTTGAACACAGACAAGATATTGGTAGACATAATGCTTTAGATAAACTTTATGGTTATTGTATACAACGTCATATACCTGTGCGAGATAAAGTATTAATTTTTAGTGGGCGCATATCTTCTGAGATTCTTATTAAAGCTGCGAAAATTGGCGTTGGTGTTATTTTATCTAAATCCGCACCAACTACATTAGCTGTAACGCTTGCCAATGATTTAAATATTACGGCAATTGGTTTTATTCGCGATGGTAATTTTAATGTATATAGCCACCCAGAACGCATAACATCATAATGATTAAAAAATTATTCCTCACTATGTGAAAATATCAAATTACAGGCAAACCTTATGTGATATGTCACCTAAGGTTTGTTTTTTTATCCATTGAGTTATGCAATATTATAAAAACACCTATACTCATTCACTATTAAAATATTGAGTGTGAATTGGTGCTGACACATACAAAAAATCATTAGCCAAATATGAAAGTATGAAGCTACGCCTTCAGAAATCGTGCATAAAAAATGTCGACAAAGTTGGAGACTTTGTCGACACGCTAATATCTTCACTATGTGAAAATACTTTTTATATTATAGTAAAAAACATTGGAGCTTATTCAAATATCTTCTTTTACAATATGATAGCAAAAGCTTATAAATACATAACCTTGCTTCACATACATTTCTTTAGCACTATCTTCTCCATCGGCAATCAGTATCAATGGTTTTTGCATGGCTAATTCTGCGACAAAACTTTGCATCACGCTACCAACACCTTGTCTTTGATGACATGCTAATACGCCAAAACCATCAATTTCAACAGTTGTCTCATCTATAATCAAATCTAATATACCAGCCGGAACACCTTGCTTATAAGCTATAAGACGTGTTTTAGCATCATTAATATATTGGTTTTTAATCATATTAGAACTTTCCCTGACATATTCCTCACCATATGGTGCTGCGAACTGGCTATGAACACTTATATAATCATCTATGGTATTCTCATCCACCACTTTAACTTCGATTTCAGAATCTACATATTTTTCGAAATTTTGAGGTTCAATCGCATATAACTCCATTAGACCTAATTCAAATTGTTCTTGATTAATTAATGCTATCCATTGTTGATCCAATTCTATATTTTCAGGAAAAGTAAAGGTTAAATGATTAGAGCTCTGTTGCTTATGCATATGTGTTTGTGTAGCAATATCTGCTTTCCATTGTTTAATTGAAGGCATTTGTTTGTACACCCATTTATTTGCATCAAATACTAAAGGAATTTGAGGAGTTAAATAAATTACTTTATCTTCATCTTCAGCATAAATATTCCCGGGTTGGAAAATATTGTTTAAAGTAATGTTTGCCATCATTTTCACTCCCCTTTATCGAAACTGATTCTACTTAAGTAATTGTTTAAATCGACTATGATTTAACATGATATTACCAATTAAGCTGGCAATCAGAGCTTTAATAATATCACCAGGCATAAATACAAAAGAAAGCATAATAGATTTAGAAATCGGTAAATTTGTTATAAGTCCCATTATAATCGTACCGACAATATCTAATAAAACGACCCCTATCACTACTGTCGTTATCAATAATACAATAAAGTTGATTCTTTTCAAATATAAGTCTCTTACAAGTCCAATGAGATATGTAACAACAGGATACATAAATAAAAAACCTGCTGATGGCCCTGCAAATACACCAATACCACCACGGCCACCTGATAGCAACGGTAAGCCAGCAACTACTAAAAGTAATAAAACAACAATACTCAATGTTCCATATTTACGACCTAATAGAATAGCAGCTAGAAATATACCAATATTTTGTAAAACAATTGGAACAGGCATTATTGGTAACGGAATTGCAGGTACAAAACCTAAAACTGCAATAATTGCACTCATTAAAGCAGTATAAACTAAATATTTCGTTGACATCATCAAACCTCCTTTAATGAAAAAAATTATACCACAAATGTAAACTATTAAAAACAAAAAGTTTACAATAAAACTATACCCTTTTAATAAACAAAAACATGAGCCTGGACAACTTTACTTCGTCCAAAGCTCATGTTTTATTTTGATGATGTTTAATTAAACCTCTAAAAAATTACTATAACCAACGCTTTATGAGTTAGATTTCAAAAATTTCTCTTTCAAATCTTTTCTCATAAATTCCAATGTATAAGGATCGTTATACCAATAAGTTTCTGCTTGTACCTCTATAACATGATCATTTTTAACTGCAGATAAATTGTTCCAAAGATCGGTTTTTTTATAACCTGGTTTTGATTTACCTTCGCTTGTAGAAACAATATAATCACCAGCATAATCCGCTATTTTTTCTTGTTTAATTTCAGCCCAGCCTTCTTTTTTAACTAATTCGTTAAGTTTATCAGGCATTTTTAATCCAAAAGCTTGGTAAATGACTTCGCCACCACGACCCCAGTTAGGACCGTATGTGTAAAGTTTTTTATCGAATTCATCAAAAATTGATACTGTTGTATTTTCACCAATTTTCGCTTTGATTGCTTCACCATCTTTTTCAGTTTGTGATTTCCATTTTTCTTCCCATTTTTTTACTTTATCTTCTTTTCCAAGTAATTTACCTAATTGTCTTTGTTGGTCTAAATATTTATGCTTACCATAATCGTAAACTACTGTCGGTGCAATCTTTTTATACTTTTTAATGTTTTTATCTGTAGAGTAAGCTACGATTAAATCCGGTTTTGTTTTAGCAACTTTTTCAACATCATTTTCTCCAACTTTTTCAACATCTTTAAATTTATCTTTTAAAATATTACTGCTATCGACTTGCTCATTTACTGCTACAATATTGCCTCCTAAATATTTAATTCCACCTGCATATGTAGGTGCAACAACTGCAATACGTTCTGGATTTTTAGGTATATCAATTTTCTTTCCGCTATCTAATTTATAAGCTTTTGTATCTTCTTTTTTACTATCTGAGCCACTTTCAGATTGTTTCCCACAAGCAGCTAATATTAAAACCATTACAATAATTGGAAATATTAATTTTTTCATAAGGTCCCTCCGTTGAAAATGATTATCATTACCATTGAATTATATAATGATTATAAAATTTGTACAATAGAAAACCTAAAATTTTTATTATTTTAAAAAATAAAAAAAAGGAATGAGTTACAAAATCAACTTTGATAATTGATTTTTTATACTCATTCCAAAATATAAAGCTTGTTCAAAGTATTTATTTACTTTAAAAACAGGCCATGTTTTCTGTATTTATTCGAAGTGACCTAATACACTATGAGCAATATTAGTATAAGCCATGTCTTCCATAGGTGGATTATGGAGTCCAGCTCGCATATCCCTATAGTAACGTTGTAATGGACGTTCCATTTCTAAACTCTTAGCACCCACTATTCTCATGGCAATATCTATCACTTCTAAACCTTGGTTCATCACCAACACTTTACTTGCTGAAGTTTCATTCCAAATTGGTATGTCTTGTTGCTGATTATATAACGCTGCAGTACTCCATAAAAAGTGACGAGCTGACAATAGTAAGGATTCCATTTTACCGACATTTTGCTGTACGGTCGATATATCCCCAATCACACCATCAATGCTAGCTGGGCTATAATTTTTTGCAAAATCAACAGCATAGTCTCTCGCTGCTTGTGCAATACCTAAATAAGTACTCGGGATATGTAATATCCAACCATTAGGTTTTTTACCACCAGTGCCTCTTATTTCAACAAAATTTTCTTCTGGAATGAAAACATCATTTAAAATCAAATCATGACTTTCAGTTGCACGCATACCCACCATATTCCAATTGTCTGCAATCTCAACACCAGGTGTATCTTCAGATATCAAGAAAAACCCAACAGTATCTATTTCTTCATAATAGGCACTTACAATAAAATGGCTTAACCTTCTACTCATTGAAGTAAATGTTTTGACCCCATTAATCACAAAACCTTTGTCTTTTTTTATTGCATGTGTAGCAGGTCTTGCCCCACGTGTAGGGCTGCCTGTTTCAGCTTCACTGACAGCTCTGTTAACTAATGCACCTTTTTTCACTGATACTGCAAAGCGCTCTAGCATATCTTGTTCCCAAGCATGTTGTTCATATAATTGTCCAACAACGCTAAGGTGCCAACCAATTGAAAGTGCAGTTGCACCATCTATTGCTCCTAAATACGTCTGTAGTACAACCATATCTTCAACAGTCGCACCCTCACCACCATAAGCTTTAGGCAACGTTAATAGCGTATAACCTTCTTTTACCAACCAATCAATATTCTCATATGGAAATCTTGAATGTTTATCATTATACTCAGCTTTTTCTTTAAATTGTTCTTTTATTGAATCAAATTTATCTATCCATTTTTTTTGTATCTCTGTATGTATTAATGCAGAATAATTCACAGTGTCCACCTCATTTTAGACTTTTATCTATTAATCTTAGTGTAACACTCGCTTATAACGAATAAAAGCCTTTAAACTATCTAAAATCTTACTTTACCGATAAGGATTAATGTGATACTTTTTACTTATTGATATTCTGGGGGTTTAAAATGATTACAGTTGAACATTTAATACATAAATATAAAGACCATACTGTTCTTAATGGCGTTAGCTTTTCACAAAATAAGGGTACTGTGACAGCTATTATAGGTCCAAGTGGATCAGGTAAAACGACACTGCTAAGAACATTGAACGCGTTAGCCATACCAAAATCAGGCACAATTCAAATTGACAACCAAAGATTTGTCGCCGATAAACATTCAAAAAAAGACATCTCACAGTTACGAAAGAAATCTGCGATGGTATTCCAAAACTATAATTTATTTAAAAACAAAACAATACTTGAAAATATTACAGTTGGTTTGATACATGGTAAAAAAATGCCCGTTAAGCAGGCAAATGAAATAGCCATCTCTTATTTAGAACGTTTTAATTTATTAAATCAAAAGGATAAATACCCTTCTCAACTATCTGGAGGTCAAAGTCAGCGTATAGGGATTATCCGTGCTTTAGCGCTTAATCCAGATGTATTGCTATTAGATGAACCTACATCTGCATTAGATCCTGAATCAATTCAAGGAGTATTGTCGCTTATCAAGTCTATTGCACAAGAAGGGATGACCATGGTTATTGTCACTCATGAAATACAATTTGCTAAAGCGATTGCTGATCAAATTTTATTTATAGATGAAGGTAAAATATTAAAACAAGGTACACCACAATCTGTTTTAGCATTTTCAGATTCCAAAAGAATTAACCGTTTCTTAAACACCGTAGAAATGGAGCGTGACTTTTTATGAAAAATAATAAGTTACGCTTTTTAATGATTACACTTTTGATTACAGTATTATGCAGCGGATGTAGTCAAGTGCAAAAATCATCAAATCAGAATAAAAAAGAAGAAATCAAAGTAGCAATATCTGCAGAAGTTAATCCACCTTATCTGTATACAAATAAACAAAATGAATTTGCTGGCTTAGATATAGACTATCTAAAACTACTAGAAAAAAAGTTACCTCAATACCAATTTAAATATGAAGTTGGTGAAGAAGAATCTAATCTTGTAGGTATTGGCGCCGGAAAGTTTGATATGGGAATTAATTGGTTTTTTAAAACACCTGAACGCGAAAAACAGTTTCTCTACCAAGACGTTCCTTATAGTTACGCCTTACCTTTGATTGTTGTTCACCAAAATAATTCTGATATACATGCACTTAATGACCTACCTGAAAAAAAATTAACACCGATGGCACCGAGTGGCGGGTTATATTCTATATTATCTCAGTATAATAATTCACATTCTCCAAAAATTGATATTGATACCATTCAAGAGCCTTCTAACGGGGATAATTTAAAAATGGTTAGTAATGCCAGACGTGATGCCATGATTTTAAACTGGAACACTTATAATGCAATTCAAAAACAAATCAATGCTGATGTCAAAATTGGTGGCATCATAAAAAAAGAATCATTGCATATCGTCTATAATAAAAAACATCAAAAATTACATGACGATATTGACGAAGCTACTCAAGAACTGATAGATGAAGGCAAATTACAGAAGCTTTCTGAAAAGTACTTTGATGTTAATGTATTTGATGATTTGGATGAAATAAACAAGCAAAAAGATAAATTGGAGGTGCAATCATGACAAATTCTGTTGATTGGGTCGATTTATTTAGACAAGTTTTACAGCAATTACCCATAACATTATTAATCTTTATATTGTCACTTTTTTTCGCTTTAATACTGGGATGCTTACTAGCAACAATTCGTATCAAAAAAGTGAAAATATTATCACCTATTGTCCGGATTGCCACAATTATTATTATTCATCCAAATCGATATTAATCATTTCAGTAGACTGTTTTTTGTAATTTTAGCATTTACATTACATACAGGTGCATACCTATCAGAGATTATACGGGCTGGATACCAATCAGTAGATTATAGTCAAATTGAAGCAGGACTTTCTGTCGGTTTATCTTATCCACGGATTTTAAAGGAAATTATTATTCCTCAAGCGTTGCGTAATAGCATTCCAAACTTGACGACACAAGTCATTGAACTGATCAAAGACACATCTTTAGCTTTTACAATTGGGATTATTGATATGATGGGCCAAGTTAAATTAATTATTGGAAATAATTATGGACTAGGCATGTTAGAAGTTTATATCGTTATATCCATTATTTACTGGATTATCGCCCTTATCATACAAACTATATTTGCACTCATCAATAAACAAGCTCAAAAACCATATCGCATCTAAGGAGGCATTATTTTGGCATTTATAGTTTATAATTTTTCGAAAATAATTAAAGGTGT
>ERZ1023458.137-NODE-137-length-18192-cov-3.980702_pt1 | contig 18192 bp, 16 predicted proteins | sample MGYA00380527_ERZ1023458 | MGnify/ENA primary metagenome ERZ1023458 (study PRJEB33173, sample SAMEA4830409) | metagenome | study: EMG produced TPA metagenomics assembly of the PRJEB25223 data set...
GAATCACTGCTATTTTATTCAACTAGTGATGCAACAAAAAAATCAACACTTTCATCTTATAAAAATGAAAGTGTTGATTTTTTATTTGATTATTTTATTTATACGCCAGAATATGATGAGAAGCCACCATCAACTGGAACTACAATACCTGTGACAAAACCACTCATATCGTGATCCATTAACCAGTATAATGTGCCTAAAATATCTTCAGGTACACCAAAACGATCCATTGGTGTTTGTGAAAGTATTTTTTGAGCACGTTCTGAATATGAACCGTCTTCATTTCTTAGCAATGCCTTATTTTGATTTGTTTCGAAAAATCCTGGTGCAATTGCATTAACACGAATTTGTCCTGCAAGGTAAGTGCTTAACCATTGTGTAAAGTTACTTACTGAAGCTTTTGCACCACTGTACGCTGGAATTTTTGTCAACGGTGTAAATGCGTTCATAGATGAAATATTGATAATTGTTCCTGTTTCAGAAGCAACAACATCTTTGCCGAATACTTGTGATGGTAAAAATGTGCCTGTATAGTTTAATTTAAAAACTTTATCTACACCTTCTTCTGTAAGATCAAAGAACGTTTTGTCGCCTGCTTTGTCGTACATTTCATCATTCGTTGTCGCATCAGGATGATTGCCACCTGCGCCATTGATAAGTATCGTAATTGCGCCAAACTTATCATTGAATGTTTGTTTCGCTTGCTCTAAAGCTGATTTATCTAACACATCTGCTACTAACCCTACCGTTTGCGCTCTGTCTTTATCAATTTCATCTTGCAATTCCACAATTTTGTCTTCGGAACGACCTAGTATTCCCACATTCGCGCCTTTCTCTACAAGTGCTTTGACAAAAGTAGAACCAATGACACCTGTCGCACCTGTAATAACGACATTAACATCTTTGAATTGTGTTGCCATTATTTACTCACTCCTTCTATTAAGCCATTAATATAAGTTGCACCTAAAGCTCTATCGAACAAGCCATAACCAGCTTTACCTGTTTCTCCCCAAATCATACGTCCATGGTCGGGTCTGATGGTACCTTTGTAATCAATGTCTCTCAGCGCTTCAGTAACGGCTTTCATATCTACTGAACCATGTTTAGATAAATGGCCTGTTTCTATAAATGAATATTCACCAATACGTTTAACATTTCTCATGTGTACAAAATGAATGTGATCACCAAATGTTCGAATCATGCTCGGTAAATCATTTTCTGCTAATGCGCCTAATGAACCAGTACAGAAACAAATGCCATTATGTGTATCATTGCTAATGGATAATAAACGTTCGTAACTTTCTTTATTTTTAATGATACGTGGTATACCAAATATCGACCAAGGTGGATCGTCCGGATGTATAGCCAGATCCACATCATGTTCGATAGCAGTTGGTAATACAGCATCTAAGAAGTATTTTAAGTTATCCCATAGTTGATCATCAGATGTTTCACGATAAGATGTAATCAGTTGATTCATCTCTTCACGTGTGTAACTTTCATCCCAACCTGGTAGATTTAAATTCGTCGTTAGTGGATCAATATCTTTAATTTGATCATGGTTATAGATCAGTGTATTGGAACCATCTGATAAATCATAATCTAATTGCGAACGTGTCCAATCAAATACCGGCATAAAGTTATAAGTTACCGTTTTAACACCATTTTCAGCGAGATTAATCAGTGAAGTTTTATAGTTTTCAATGAGTTGATCTCGTTTATCTGTACCAAGCTTTATTTCCTCACTGACAGGTAAACTTTCTACAACTTCAAATTTCAAACCCGCATCTTCAATTGACTGTTTTAATGCTGCAATTCTTTCTTTAGTCCAAACTTCTCCAACAGGAATGTCATAAATAGCTGTAACAATTTGTTTCATATCTGGAATTTGTCTAATATTATTTAATGTTACTGGGTCATCTTCTCCATACCAACGAAATGATAATTCCATGGTTATACCTCCTCAACGCCTTCTATTTTGAATAATTTCACTGCATTGTTATAACAAATATCTTTCACTATTTTAGTGATGGTTTCTTCTGATAATTGAATCTCACCTTTTTCAATTCTATCTCCTAAGAAATTACATAATATTCTTCTAAAGTACTCATGACGTGTATACGAAATCATGCTACGTGAATCAGTAAGCATACCTACAAATTTAGATAATAAACCGACATTAGCATACTCTACTAAGTGTTGCTCCATACCTTCTTTTGTATCATTAAACCACCATGCAGCACCGAGTTGGACTTTGTGATTACTATTTGTAAAGTTACCTGCAGTTGCTTGTACCATTAAATGGTCATTACCATTATTTTGTTCTAGATGATCTAGTAAGGCATTTAATTTTTTAGCACTTAGCTGTTCGCCTACACTATCAAAGCCACTATCTGGTCCTGTAATTTTAAACATGCTTGAGTTATTATTTCTTGTTGGTCCAAGGTGGAATTGTACAACCCAACCTAATTCTTCATAAACCTTACTAATTTCAGTTAATATATAACCTGCTAATTCATATTGTTCAGTTTCTGTTACTTGTTCACCACGTTTTAACGCATTATAAATTTCAGTTGCTTTTTCAACAGTTGCTGTTACTAACGGTGTCTTTTCAAAGCTTTGATCTGAACTACGTGCACCTTGTCTATCAAAATAATGTACACACGCTTTTAACGCATCAATGTAAGTATTTAAATCTTGAACGTCACAATCAGTCGCTTGATTTAATTGGTCGATTTTTGTATGGATAGACTCATTATTTAAGAAAACATAACTATCTGGTCTAAACGTAGGGATGACTTTAAATGTAACGTTGCTATCTTCATTTAATAACTTATGATATTTCAAGTCATCACATGGATCATCCGTCGTACATACCACTTTAACATTACTTTGTTTAATTAAATTTTGTGGTGTGTGTGAAGGTTTTGCTAACTTTTTATTTAGTGATTTATATAATTTACTGATATTCACTTTATCTAAATCTGTATCTTCATTGAAATAGCGTTTTAATTCTAATGCACACCAATGATACATTGGATTCACAATAGCAAACGGTAACATATGCATAAATGCTTGGAATTTATCAAAATCATCAACACTGCCTGTAATAAAAGCTTCCTCAATGCCATAAGCTCTCATTAAACGCCATTTATAATGATCTCCACCTAACCATAATTGTGTAATATTGTCATAATTTTTATTTTCGTAAATTTCTTTTGGGTCTAAATGACAATGGAAGTCATAAATTGGTAAATCTTTAACCTTTTGGTATAGCTTTACTGCTGTTTTACTATTTAATAAAAAATTATCATTAATTAAAGTCATATAATTGCTCCTTTTCTATAATCCTAGTAATTTTGGAAGGAATAGTGATAATTGTGGAATAAAGGTAATGATTAGCATTAAAATAATTAATGCCACAAAATATGGAATTAAATATTTAAATACTGATTCTACACGCACACCGCCTACACTTGCTCCCACAAACAACGCACTACCAACTGGTGGTGTGATATTACCAATACATAAGTTAAACGCGATAATGATACCAAAATGAATTGGATCAAGACCTAATACTTCTGAAATCGGTAAAAAGATAGGTGTGAATATAAGTACTGCTGGTGTAATATCCATAAAAGTACCAATGACTAATAAAATAACGTTGATTAATAATAACAATGCAATTGGATTGTCAGTCATTGAGATAATGCCATTGGATATCGCTTCCGGTAAACCGGTATAACTCATCACAAGTGAAAATAATGCCGAAGCGGTGATTAAGAATAAAATCATTCCGCTAATTTAAGCTGTTTCTTTGATAACGTTGGATAATTGTTTGATTTTTAAACTTTTATAAATCAACGAAAGTACTACAGAATATAAAACCGCGACTGCTGCACCTTCTGTTGCTGTAAAGATACCTCCAACAATACCGCCGATAACCACTACAATTAAAAACAAACTTGGTAATGCATCCAATGTTAAGAATAATCTATCTTTCCAACTTATTTTCTCTGATACTTTATAACCTTGTTTTTTCGCCATTACATAAGCAACGATCATACACGCAATACCCCATAAAATTCCTGGAATATAACCCGCGATAAATAGCGCTGCAATGGATGTCCCGCCGCTGACTAATGAATAAACAATCAATAGTGAACTCGGTGGGATAAGTAAACCTGAAGGTGCTGATGCGATATTTGCTGCTGCTGAGTATTCTTTTTTATAACCTTGTGTTTTTTCCATAGGTCCCATAATACGACCCATGGCAGCTGCTGCAGCTACACTAGAACCAGAAATAGAACCAAAAAGCATATTACCAACAATATTTGTATGAGCTAATGATCCTGGTAATCTGCCAACGAGCACCTTCGCAAAGTTAACTAATCTAAATGCAATACCGCCGTTGTTCATGATGATACCCGCTAGCACAAATAACGGAATCGCTAACATCGTAAAATCATCAATACCGGTTACCATACGCTGCGCTGCAGTTACGATAGTGACATCAAATGGTAAAATCAAAAACAGCGTAATAATAGAACTTAAAATAATCGCTAATGCAATAGGTAAGCCAATGATAAGAAAAATGAAGAAAGTGATGAATAATACTAATCCTGCAATCGTTGTCATAAACCATCACCGCCTTCAAGCTCATCACGCTCTTGAACTGCAGTCATTTCCTCTGTATTTAATAAATTATAACATGCATAGAAAATAATAAATACTCCTGAAACAGGCAATGCACCATACATCGCTGCCATTGATAAACCTGTTGACGGTGCGATTTGAGACCAAGTCAATTTCACAACTTCAAAACCGCCCCAAATCATGAGCACGAGTGCCACGATAATTAATATAATGTCCGAAATCTTTTCCAAGTATAGCTGTACTTTTTCGGGTAATTTTTCTCTGATAAATACAATGGCAATATGCTGTTTAATCCCAAAGACATAACTAGCACTCAATAGCCCAAACCATATCAACAAGAATCTAACAATTTCTTCACTCGTCGTACTTGGTGTGTTAAAAATAAAGCGTGTTGCGACTTGATAAATCGATAAGATAACCATTACAAAAAGCGTAATACCAGCTAGCGTTAACAACAATTTATCAATGATTTGTTTTGCTTTTTTCATAGCGCTGTTCCTCCTTCTCGATTAGTTTATAATCCTCTTTCGTATCAGGATTATTTTTAAATTCATCTTGAAGAGGTTTAGAAGTCGCTTTAAATGTAGACTTGTCTACATCATGAAACTTCACGCCCATTTTTTCTGTCGCTGTTTTTTTAGCATCGCTCACTGCTTTATCCCAAATAACTTCATGTTTTTTTGTGGAATAATCCGCAGCATCTGCTAACCATTTTTGTTGTTGTTTCGTCAAGCTGTCATAGGTTTCTTTGTTCATAATTAAAATATCGGGCACGGTTGCATGTTCTGTGTAGTAATAATTTTTAGCAACTTCACCATGGTTATTCGTTGTTAAAGAAGTTTCGTTATTTTCTGCTGCATCAATAACACCTGATTGCATTGCAGTGTACACTTCACCATAATCCATCGGTGTTGGCGTACCACCTAACGATTTAATTAAATCTACGCTTGTTTTTCCTGGTTGAACACGAATCTTCAAGCCTTTCAAATCTTTGTTGTCTTTAATCTTCTTATCTTTCGTGTAGATATTACGCATACCAGCATCATAGTAAGTAATACCTAAAAATCCTTGGTCGTCTGTCGATTTAAAGAAAGCATCTTGTACGTTTTTACGTTTTATTACGTGTCGATAATTATCTTCTGACTCAAATAAATATGGCATATTAAATAATGAATACGTTGGCGAAAAACTTTCCAGTGCGCCAGCCGAAACTTTAGTCATTTGAATTGCATTCGTTTGTGTCATTTCTATCGCTTCACGCTCACTACCGAGCTGACCATTCGGATAAATATTCACCTTTATTTGACCATGTGATTCTTTTTCTAATCTATCTTTAAAAATTTTTAATGATTTATGAACAGGATGTTCTGTTGGCTGATTATGCGCTAACATGATTTCTTTGGTCTTTGTTTTAGCAATCGTCTCCTCATTTGTAAGCATCATCGATACCATCCCCATCGTAAAGAATGCGCTTACAAGAAGGAGTGTAAATTTCCTCATAAAGATTAATCCCCTTTTATTGCAGTTTTTATCGCTTCAGTTCTCCAAAATGCGTTGATAAATTAAAAACATCACTTTCTTGTACACTTAGTGCATCTTCATTTGTTGTATGTTGTAGAACAGAACATTTTGTTGCAAAATCTACTGTATCTTCTGGTTGCCATTCTTTATTCAGTCCATGTAATACCCCCGCCATAAATGCATCACCAGCACCAATTCTGTTTAAAACGGTGTAAGTATATGCTTGGCCTTCAATATATTTTTCTTTTGTCAGCATGATACCTTGTAATGTACTTTGTTCTATATTTCTATTACTTGAAGCCATCAATTCGATGTCGTATTCGGATTGAATTGTTTTTGCACATGTCTGAATGTCATCTTCTAAATCGTTCGTTTCAAGTAGATGTGTAGCATCTTTTTTTCCAAAAAACAGAACATCAACAAATGGTAAAATAGACTTGATTATTGGTACTGCTGTTTCTTTTGACCATAAATTACCTCTAAAATTAATATCGAACCCTATCTTAACGCCTTGTTGCTTTAGTTTCTTTAATACATCGACAATTTGATGACGAATCATTTTATTTACAGCTAACGTAATACCTGTAAATACAAAGAAATCACCGCTTTGAGCATTGATTCCTTCCATTACATCTTCACCATGATTAGCAAACGTTGAATGTTCACGATCATAAATGACTTTGCCACTACGAAATCCGAAGCTTTCTTCCATATAATATGTGCCAATTCTGCCGTTATTATATTTCACTGAAGCAGTACCTACACGTGTTTGAAACATTTTTTGCAATGCTAAATGACCAAGCGCGTGATTAGGTAATACCGTCAACATTTCAGTCTCGTGTCCAAATTGTGCTAGTGTCACAAGTGCGTTTAATTCTGCACCACCAACATTAACTTTAAACATATTGGCATCTTTCAACTGTTCATAATTTGGTGGTGTGTAACGTAATAATACTTCACCAAAACCATAGACCGTCATTGTTATACCTCGCTTTTTATTTCTGAAATATATCTTTCTAAAGCATCTTTTCCTTCTTGTTGATAAATTTTTGTGATTTCGCTTCCAATGCCAACTGCAAAACTACCAGCATCTAACCATTCTTTATGGTTTGCTTTACCAACACCACCTGTAGGTACAATTTCAATTTGTGGTAATGGCCCTTTGAAATCTTTAATCGATTTAGGTGTGAATTGTGTCGCTGGGAATAGTTTAAGGACTTTGCAACCATAACGTAATGACTCAACCATTTCTTTAACTGTCATACAGCCTGGAATATATGGCACATCATATAAGTTAGCAATTTTCGCTGTTTCTTTATCAAAGGATGGGCTAACGATAAATTTTGCACCATTTAAAATGGCAGTACGTGCAGAAATGCTATCTAATACTGTTCCTGCTCCAATCAATGCGTCCTCCCTTTTTGATAGTTCAGCGATAATTTCTATAGCGTTCGACGTAGTTAAAGTTACCTCAATCGTATGAAGGCCCTTATCAATAATGGTATGTAAAAAATATAAAAATGATTTTGCATCTTCTGTGCGCATGACAGCAATGTGTTTACCTTGTTGAATCTCTTTCATTGTATTCATTGAATCCATGTCTTCAACCCCTCAAATATGATATCAATTACAATATCTCTAAAAATAACAACGTTGTTATTTTTGTACAAAAAAATATTGTAATGCTTATCTCTATGGTATAATTAATTTGCATTTAAATCAATCAATTTCAAGGAGAAATTTTATGGCTGTAACTTTAAAAGATGTTGCTGAAGCCTGTGGTGTCAGCTATTCCACAGTTAGTAAAGCACTTAAAAATTCTCATCTCGTAAAACCAAAAACAAAAAATATGATTCAACAAAAAGCTCTAGAAATGAATTATATACCTAATCACTCCGCTAGAGCACTTGTCTCAAAGAAAAGCGGCACAATAGGATTAATCTGGCCTTCTGTAGATCGTGTAGCCGTGACACATCTTATTTCAGAAATCAATCATGCCATTAAAGAATTAGGTTATGTCATGTTTGTGTCTATCGACGATGTCGCTGCTGCTTCAAAAAAATTTGTTGAATTCGGTTGTGATGGTATCGTCATTTTTGATGAAGGTGATGCAACAAACTTATCTCCAGAAATTTATAATAACGTTCCTGTCGTTGCCTATGGTGTCAATCGTGATATTCCTTATCCGATTATAAATGTAAATCATTCAGAAGCGATGATTATGGCAATTAAAGCATTGGTCGATCAGGGCATAGACCATATTGATTATATTGGTGATATACATACAAACGATACACGACAAATCGCTAAAAAAGAGGCGATTGCTCAATATTGTAACGAACACAAAATAGATTATCGTATCATTGATTCTACAAGTTTGAATGCAATTGAAACAGAATCTTCCGTCAAACAATTTTTACAAGCACATGCGCTTGCACCAGGGGTTATCTGTGGCAGCTATGATATTACAGTCGGCACCATTAATGCACTTGGACCACAAGATCACCCTATCTTATATTCATATGACAATATACCACAAATTAAAAAATTAGATTACCCTGTCAACGCGATTGGCGTGCCGACCGCTGAAATTGCTCAAACGATTGTAGCTACTTTAGACAAAGTTATTAAAAATGAAGTCACAGCGCCCGCATATCATCTTCATCCTAAAATTCAAAAAAACATTTAAAATAAACATGCCCAAACCTATTTCTAAGGCTTGGGCATGTTTATATGTTTGTTTGATGTTTGACAAGAGGTTCGTTTATATTAACTGTACTGATTTAGAAGATAAGCTTAGTTTTTTAATATCATTGCTCAATAATATAATAATGAATAAGAATAGGGTGTCCTTATTTTAGTGAATGAATGGGGAGAGTTATTATATTAGTTAAATTCTAGATAAATTTGTTATGAGCTTTAAATTATGAAACGCATATATAGTTAATATTTTGGCGCTAGGGATTATCATAAATGTTTTAACTTTTACTCTTCTATTAATAATCAGTACTTACTACCTCTATATCTCTATTATATTACGCACTGAAATATGATTAAAATACATAGTTGGAATATATAATATTCTGTTATGGAATACATATTTCATAACATGAACACCTTGTTAACCACTATTACCGTGTATCTTTTAAAAATTTAATCCATTCGTGTGTTACATAATTCATATAGCTATCTTTTTTCCAAATAACTCCCAAATTCCACGATACATCTGCGCCAGAAATTTCTATACCTACAAGGTCATCATTTAAAATATCTACGATACTTTCTGGTAATATACTCACACCGATACCATCTCGAATCATATTTTCAATAAATGTAATTTGAGACATTTTTGCAACTGTTTTTGGATGAAAGCCAACTTTTCTACAACTTTCAATAATTTGATCTTTTAAATAATAATCATCATGAAACATAATAAAGCGCTCATTTTTTAAATCGCCTAGATAGACCGATGCTTGTTTAGCAAGCATCGCATCTCTGTTTACAACTAACAATAATTTCTCATTATACAGTGGAATGGCATGGTAAATATCATTATCTACAGGCAACGTAGTAATACCCACGTCTATTTCATCATTATTCAAATAAGACTCTACAGCTTTCCCGCCACCTTCAATCACTTCGTAAGTCACTTTTGGATATTTACTATGAAAGTGATTTAAACTTTCTGTAAAAAGTCTCACATTCATAATCGCAGATATACCTACTCTAATATGACCTTTTTCTAAATTTGTTACATCTCCCATTTCTAATGATAAATCATCTAGAACCGCTAATGCTTCCACACATTTATCATAAAAAATCTGACCGATATCTGTTAAAATAATATGCTTTTTTCGTCTATCAAATAAAGTAATATTAAATTCGTCTTCAATACTTTTAATATTTTTACTTATTGTTGATTGCGCAATATATAAATGCTCAGATGCTTGTGTCATCCCACCATTTTTTACGACTTCTACAAAATATTTCATTTGCTTTATTTCCATGTTAAACCCCTCTGTACCAATCTATATTTCATTTGACTGAATCTATTTCAATGACTTAATAGCCGTTTCCGCTGCTGTTTGAATCACTTTATCATCAGGTTTCGCATCTTTATCTGTTTTTTTCGTGTAAATAGCAAGAATAATTGGCTTACTTTGGTTTTCTGGATAAACAAAAGCTAAATCATTTCGACTACCATATGTTAATCCCTGGCCACTCTTATCACCTACAACATCATCTTTTGACGCACCTGCTTTAATTAATGTATCTCCAGTTTCATTATGGATCATTGTATGTTTTAGTAGCTCAAGGTTGGGTCTACTCAAGTTCTCACTCGCTAAAAGATGGTTCAACGTTGTTGCAGCCATTTTAGGTGTGGTTGTATCGGCTGTACTTTGCGGATCATATAAATTTAAGTCTGGTTCAAGTCTTTGCGGGTTTGAGATATTGTCTCCGCGTTGTTTTAGTGCTTGTTGAAATCCTTTAATACCACCTATTTCTTCGATAATTTTATTATTTGCTGTATTATCACTTTGCAACATAGAAGCTTTAATTAACGCTCTTAAGGTCATTTGCTTGCAGACATATTTTTCAGTAACAGGTGAATAAGCGACAATGTCATCTTTTGAAATAGTTATTTTTTTATTTAGTTCTGATGTTGGCGTATTTTGTAATAATATGCCACTTGAAATTGCTTTATATGTAGATGCAAATGCAAATCGTTCATCTGATCTGTGCTGTATCACTTTACCATTAGATGTATTGATGCCATAGACCCCTACAATTGTATCATTATCTTGTTCAATTTGATCAAAACTTTTTGCCGCAGCGACGTTCCCTGTGACTGCTAACAAAATAAGACCAACCAAAACACTTAAATATAATTTTTTCATATTTTTCCCCCTCTTCATATGTGAACGAAACGCTCTATACTTACGTTTAACTATAATCATAAATATAACAAAACACAATTATCTTTATTAAACATACGCATTAAGTTATAGATATAATTCAAAATGACGGTATATCTTCAGTAACAATAATCAGCAAAAATGCTGATACATTTGCTAAATGAAAACTATTTTTTTAATGGCTATACAACAAGATAAGCTGAGACATTTAATATGCCCCAGCCTAGAGTACACTTTCATTTAAATTAAATGTTACTACAATCAAAAACATACCATTTCAAAGCTTCTCTTAGTTGTATCCTATTTTTATAAACATCATTCTAATTACTGACCAATTGTTATTTCTACCAAATTATCATTTTGATCAAAGAATGCAGTATAAAAACCATTATTTGTCGCGTATTTTACATAAGTGCCATCTCCATTGCCTAATTTTCCATCTTCTATGATTTCATTTGAAGCATGTGCTTTCTTAAACGTTGCTTTAGATACAGAATCAGGTTTCGTGAAGAAAGTGAGTTGTACTACTTCATTGTCACTGTTAAATTCTACGCTTGTATCATAAACTTTCTTAGAATGATCAAATTCTTTTTTGGCATCAGTGTCAACTTTATAACCATCGATCGTGACAATATCATATTTCAAAGCGCGTACGAAGTTATAATCTTGTGTAAATGACGGGTCATATGTTGTATAACCTTCGTAATTATACCAAGGTGTTGTTTGTGCTTGAGAACGAACACCATTTTCACTATTTGCACCGCTTGCGCCACCTTCACCGTGTCCCCATTTTTGGACTTGTTCTGCTGCTTGCGCTGTTGGACTACTCGTTGAGACATATGCTGCTGAAGAACCAACGACCAGTGTAGATACTACGACAGTTGCTGAAATTAACTTTCCGACTTTACGCATAATAAATCACTCCTTATTTGTAGTCTCCTATATGCAAAGTGTAATTATTCACTCTCATCATACACCTCTCTATTTTATTTGCAAGTAAATTTACACTTTCTTTACAAAATAATGGAAATTATATATGAAAATGCTTTATTGATATACCAATAAGATCATTCAAAAAGTTGTGATAATACCTATCAGAAAACGATTTGAGCCAAAAATTTATGCGATTTAACATAAATTGGTATAGTAAGCGTAATAAATAATTTAAAAGGGATGGTTTATCGTGATTTATATTTTACAAGTTGATTTTCCAATCGATGGTCCTTTCGGCTAAGAAATGTCCACACAATTCGCTGATTTAGCGAAATCTATAAATGAGGAACCAGGTTTTTTATGGAAGATATGGACAGAAAATGCTGATGAAAAAGAAGCGGGTGGCATTTATGCATTTGATAGCTACGAAAATGCTGAAAACTATTTAAATATGCATAGTGAACGCCTTAAATCCATGGGTGTACCCAATGTAAATGCTAAAATATTTGCTACGAATGACACACTTACTAAAATCACACATGGAAGATTAACATAGCCGAACTTGAACGATAAAATACAACTAGCCTTTCAAATCCACACAAAAGAAGTGCGTTTTGAAAGGCTTTTTTAGGCGTTGATTAAGCGAATAAAATGAATACTTTAAAAATGATAACTTCTCAGGTGATTACTAGTTCAGTTGAGACATTTCATTGATAAAATCTTGATACGTTATTTTATTTTTAGATAACCTAGCAACAAGCATATATATTTGTTCATTTTTTGTGAATTCACTTTTATATAAATCTTTTTCAATTTCGCTCTCATTCTCTAAACGATTTACGACGTTCTTTGCGCTTGAAAATGCTTCATAATATCTAATTCCAAACAATCGTTGAGAGAAACCATCTATATGAATGCCATCTGGATTTGATGTTAAGTCTTCTGCTGTAACAAAGTAGCAATGATGCTCTTTCTGCGCTACATTTTTTATTATTTTATTAATTTCTTGATACTCTGTAGCACTAGCGCCAAATCCTACTTTTCCTAAAAACGTTCCTAACAATCCAATGACAAAGGGAAGTTTAGGCAATTCCAGTTCTGTCCTAAAAAATTGAATTAAATGTGATAATTTTGCTTCATATGTTTGATATTTATTATTTTGACTATCACTTTCACCTTGATGCCATAAAACACCTATCAATTCAGAAGTTTCCATGGCAAATCTAGCTTCACTTAAAGCATGCCGTGTCAACAAGCTTTTATCCGACCATTCTTCAATGGAAGTACCCCCATCAGCACATGGAATTAACCCAATTGTTTCATCTGGATGATCATCTAGCCATCGCTTTGCAAACGATGCTGCTGGTCCAATACCTGCTACAGAACGATCACTATGTATCGGTTCTTCCATCATTTGCCATCTACCATTTCTAAGCATAAAAATACGTTCATCAATGATTGGCTTTACACCATCTAAAAAACCTCTTCCTGCCATATTTGATTGACCAATAAGTAAAATTGATTTCATAAACCGATTCCTTTCACTATTTAAGGTTTTAAATGATTATTTTAAATATATGTAATCATATCATTCTTTATTAATCTTACTCAATTACTATATTATGAGTTGCCACGCTTTATATAAAATGATTATAAAACTAAATTCATATAAACTTTACTTTTAATACTAATTATCATATTATGGAATGGATTTTGAGAGGAGTTTTGATTTTGGAAAGGAAAATGGAACTCACCTATGCTAGGGCGATATTTTGTATCGCAATAGTCATCGTCCATTGTTTAACCGGTTTAGTAAACGATTATCATATTTCACAATTTGAAAAATCACTTTTTAGTTTTTTACAAGTTATTTTATTATTTGCAACACCGTGTTTTATTATTTTGTCGGAAACGTTATTAGGCATGCGGTATTCAAATAAAATTCCGCAAAACTTTTTACTTAAACGCATGAAATTTATTTTAATTCCTTATGCTTTATTTGGTTTATTTGTCACTTTCAGGCTATTTCTTGGTGATAGTTCAGATAAATCATTTTGGGAAATCTTTTTAAATATCGTCTTAGAAGGTAAATTTTTCGGTTGGTTTGTACTCGTTATTTTTCAGTTTTACATATTACATCGCTTATTTTATAAATTATTGAGTAAGGCCAATCCTATAGTTGTACTTGTCATTACTTTTATCATTAGTTTTGGACATTCTTATTTAATGTATTACAGTAATGATTATCTTGCATTCTGGGATTTTTATCCATTATTTAGTAGAACGATTATTTTATATTGGTTATTTTACTTTGTTGTCGGTTTCTATTTCGGTAAATATTATGACACTGTTATTCAATTTTTAAAACGTCATTTAGTTTGGTTGCTATTGATATGGCTATTGGCTTTATGTTATATGGCATTTAACTTTTCTTATTTAGATGTACATCTGAATGAATCTAATCGATTTGACTTAGTCTTATTTTCTGCAATCAGTTTTGTATTTATCGTCTATATATCGAAATTTTTAACTCGATTTAATTTAGTGTTTGTGTTTTTAATTAGTGAAATATCATTTTTCATTTATTTAGCACATCAGATTATTGTAGACTTTATTTCTAGATCGTTGGCATCATTTGTTACGTTCCCAACACTATTTTTAATTCTAAGTACTATTTTCACACTTGGATTTTGTATTGGATTAGCGATAATACTATCTTTTATTCCATATGTAAGAATTATTGTAGGAAGAAATACGCTACATCCTATGGTTGTTAATAACTATAAACATCATAGTTAATGTGCAAAAGTTGCTGTATAAACAAAGCATTTCAAATTAACAAGCCAGTATAAATCTAACGATTTTAAATATATAAAGGACGCATCCACTTCATATGGATGCGTCCTTTATTTTGGGCTTGAGCATTATTGCTCATCCCTTAGTTATTTGATATTTTAATCATCTAATAAATGATAAAATTGTTCAATTGCTTCTTTATTATATAACTCCGGATCAAATTTAGCATAAGCAGGTGTTTCCTTATTAATAAACTGTTGTATGCTTGTTTGTAATGATTCAGCATCGTTAAAACTCAACATACCGTATTTACCATAGTCAAGGACATATTGATTGGCTGGTATATCTGATGCCAAAATATCTATGCCTACAGTTAACGCTTCTAATAAGACCATTGATTGTCCTTCATAATAAGATGGTAAAACAAATAAATCACATTCTCTCATAATATTAAATGGGTTTCTTTTTTGCCCCATTAAAAATACATGTTCTGATAAATCTAATGAGTCAATTAACTTACTTAATTGGTTTTTGAGTGGACCATCTCCTAAAATATATAATTTCGCATTAGGATTTGCTTCTACGACACCGCTAAACGCTTGAATTAAATTATCAAATCCTTTTTCAGGTGATAATCTTCCCATAGTCATCACTTTAAAATCAGCTTTATGGAATGGCACGCTTGTAATTTGCTTATCCTGTTCTCTAACGATGACACGCTCACCATTTTTCATAAAGATATCATTATCTTCATCCACCAAATTATAAATTCTATCTAAATTAATTGTATTCATCGATGATTTAAATTTTTCTTTTGTTTTTCTATTTGCTATTTTTTTAACATTTTCTTGTTTGGTCACTTCAGAAACACTTACGAGCTTATCATAATAAGGATACAAGGACATTACACCTTTTAAATTGGCATAATGTGGTCTCACACCGTTCACTTTACGCTCCATATCCATTTTCATATCACTGTGTAAGTAGATTAATTTTCTTTTAGCATTACTTGCTAACAAGATTTCAGACCAAAACATCGCATAACCACTAAAATCCATAACTACATCAAACTCTGAATTACCAAACACTTTTCTAAATTCGCGTTGATACATTGCTTCAGGATAAATTTTTTCTTCAATTTTCGATTTGATGCCTCTATTGCGAACCAATAGATTACGATAGTATTCTGAAGTGTTGGCTAACAATGGGCCTCTTCTCAAAATAACTCTCACATTGTCATTTAAACTATATAGATTATCTATGACGTCTTTATTTCTATTAAATCCAAGGTAAATTGTAATATCATATCTATCATAATCAACATTTTCTAATAAATTTAGAATCGATGTTGTTATGCCATTAGGTTTCATACCACCCGGATATATTAAAATACGTTCTTTTCTATTATTTTGATCACCTTTTTTGGGTACGTCGTGATGAAACACTTGGTTGACGACTCTTTCCGTGACTTGACCATCATCATAATTCACAAATTTTTGTTTATATTTTTGATAGTTTCCTTGATATTGCGCTAACATATTTTGTGATTCTTTGACAGTAGCTACCAATGCTTCAATTGAGTGTACACTTGGCCCTGGGAGACTATCCACAGAAAGATAAAATCCTCTGTCTTCTTCATAGGCTTTATAATCAGGTGTATAAAAAATTATAGGTTTATCTGTAACTAAATAATCAAAAAAGATACTTGAATAATCAGTTACGAGCAAATCAACAATACTGAGTAATTCATTTGTATCAAATGTATCCTCTACTAAGTATTTCTTTAAATTTTTATTACCTACTGCTTTTTTATAAATAAACGGATGCACTTTTAATAGTACTTGGTAACGTGTTTGTTTATTTAATGCTTCAATCAGCGCTTCAATTTCTTCAATATTATCTTCTGGTGAACTCACCGTTTGGCCACGCCACGTTGGTGAAAAGAGTAAAATCGGTGCATCTGTTAATTTAATGCCTTGTTTTTTTAATTTTTGTATAACTTCTTTTGACTGTGCATTTAACGTAGCATCTATTCTAGGATAACCAATTTCTAAAATTGCTTCATCGTTTAAACCATCTAATTTAAATGCTTTTTTAAAAATATCTGTCGTATGTTGGTTAGGTGAAATGATATAATCAGAACTTAAAAAATTGCGAATTGTATTTTGTGATTCTAATAAATTATGATTAATATCTAAACCCATTGCCTTTAATGGCGTACCATGCCATGTGTTTACATATATCTGATTTGGCTTTTTCGTAAAATACGTTGGAAATGTCGCATTATTAATAAGATATTTACACTTTGTTAAATAATGTAAATAGTCTTCACTTTCTTTTACAATAAATTTTACATTTTTATATTTACTATATTTTTTAGAAAATGCTTTTTGCATTTTTTGAGATCCCACGACCCAAATATGTATATATTTTTGATAATCAGGATGGTTCATTAAATATTTAAATATCGCATAAGGACTATCTGTCATGCTTTGTCCGTCTCTAACTTGATACAAAATATGCTTGTTATCTACTTCAATCGTTTTATAAAGATTTGCATAATGCATAATATTTTTTGTGTACTTACTTCTTAGTTGTAATTTCAATGGTTCAGAAATGAATTTTAATTTTCTTTTCGTTTGATTTAATACAAACTTTTTCGTTTTACCAATCATTCTTCCACCTCTTAGTTTATCTTATCTGTATTCGAGTATTTAATATATTCAGTTAAACCTGACACAATATCATATTGTGGCTTAAATCCTAGCGCTTCTAAATCTTTGATATCAGCACAAGAATGTTTGATATCCCCACTTCTTGATTCAGCAAACTGATAGTCTATAGATTTATTATAAACTATTTTGAATTTATCGAAAATTTCTAATAGTGATATTTGTTTACCAGTAGCTAAATTATATATTTGGCCATTCGTTGTTGCGTTATCCATTACGATTGAAACCGCTTGCACTAAGTCTTTTACGTATACAAAATCTCTTGTTTGTTCTCCATCCCCAAAAAATGTGAATGTTTCATTATTTTTAAATTTTTTATCTATAATGGATAACACACCAGAGTATGGTGAATGAGGATCTTGTCTCGGTCCATAAATATTAAAGAATCTTAAAGCAGTTGTTGGTAGGTTGTATAGCGTATTGTAAATTTTTGTATATTGTTCCCCAGCATATTTTTCGACAGCATAAGGTGATTCCGGATCGATAAATGTTTCAACTTGTTTTGGCAACCCCTCAGTATTGCCATATACAGCTGCTGATGAAGCAAAAATAAACTTCTTCAAATTATGGTTATATTGACGATTGGCTTCTAAGAGATTCAATGTACCATTTATATTGACAGATTGAGACTTTATAGG
>ERZ1023458.146-NODE-146-length-17377-cov-17.953700_pt1 | contig 17377 bp, 11 predicted proteins | sample MGYA00380527_ERZ1023458 | MGnify/ENA primary metagenome ERZ1023458 (study PRJEB33173, sample SAMEA4830409) | metagenome | study: EMG produced TPA metagenomics assembly of the PRJEB25223 data set...
AACATTTGGTTATCGTGATAAAGAGATTAAGCCCAAAGCACGCAAGACTTTTGAACAGGTTGTGAAGTTTGTGGAATAAATTTTGATTAAAACACCGCTCAAATTATTGAAGTTTGGGCGGTGTTTTTTATTTTAAAATAAAAAATGTTATAATAAATTCATCAAAATCAACATAAATACGGTAATCAAATGGCAAATTGGGCGGTTATATTTTTTATTCCTTTTGTATTGATTGCATTGGCTAATTTATGGGTATTGACTGGGTATATTACTCAAAAAGGGCGGTCGTCCTTTGTCCCTTTGGTGGGCGTGATATTCTTTGTTTTTGGGACTTTGGGGCTAAAAGATGATTATTCAGGGTGGATATGGTTATTGGTCTTTTTGGACATTGGCACGATTGTTACGCTGGTGGGATTGCCATTTATTTTTAAAGATTTTTTTATAAATAGCCTATTTTGCCGTTATCGTGTTTATCAAAATGACAGCCAAATTTTAACGTTGTATAAATTTAAAAATCATCAAACTTTTAATTGGCAATATACCCAAGATGTCAGCGATAAGCCTTTGCCAATATTGACGGGATTTGGTGGTAATTGGCAAATGGTTGGTAATGAATTGCGGTTAATGTCTGGGGATAATCAAATTACGGCGGTGGCGATAATTGATGATAATGAGATTGTTTTTGGGGATATGGGAGGTAATGAGCTTATTAAAGATGAGCGGTTAAAATTAAAATAATGAATTTTTAGAATATCACAAAATCTAATATCCACCTATCACAATTATCAATTAGCCAAAATATCTATAATATCTTATAATATTTGCCATTTTCACAATCAGGTATCCACAATGAACACCATTAAATCTCGTGCAGCGGTGGCATTTGCCCCCAACGAACCCTTAAAAATTGTAGAAATTGACGTAGAACGCCCCAAAAAAGGTGAGGTTTTGGTCAAAATCACTCACACAGGCGTGTGCCACACAGATGCCTTTACCTTATCAGGTGCTGACCCAGAGGGGCTATTTCCTGCCGTACTTGGGCATGAAGGAGCGGGCGTGGTGGTAGAGGTGGGAGAGGGTGTAACAAGTGTTGCCGTTGGCGACCACGTCATTCCGCTTTATACAGCAGAATGTGGTGAGTGTCTGTTTTGCCAGTCTGACAAAACCAACCTATGTGTTTCTGTGCGAGCCACACAAGGCAAGGGCGTGATGCCAGACGGTACCAGCCGTTTTTCATATGAGGGCAAACCGATTTATCATTATATGGGCTGTTCTACATTTAGCGAATACACGGTGGTTGCTGATGTGTCACTTGCCAAAATCAACCCCGATGCCAACCCCCAAGAAGTCTGTTTGCTAGGGTGTGGGGTAACAACAGGCATTGGTGCGGTGCATAACACCGCCAAAGTGCAGCCAGGCGACTCTGTGGCAGTGTTTGGCTTGGGTGGTATTGGTTTGGCAGTTATTCAAGGGGCAAAACAAGCGAGTGCTGGGCGGATTTTTGCCATTGACACCAATCCTGAAAAATTTGCGTTGGCAAAAGAATTTGGGGCAACCGACTGCTTAAACCCAAAAGATTTTGACAAACCAATCCAAGAGGTACTCATTGAGATGACCAAATGGGGCGTTGACCACACTTTTGAATGTATTGGTAATGTGAATGTCATGCGTGCAGCGTTGGAGTCGGCTCATCGTGGTTGGGGGCAGTCGGTGATTATTGGTGTGGCAGGGGCAGGAGAGGAGATTTCCACCCGTCCTTTCCAACTTGTTACAGGCAGAACATGGAAAGGCACGGCATTTGGTGGCGTCAAAGGTCGCAGCCAATTACCCCAAATGGTAGAGGACGCCATGAGTGGCAAAATCCGCTTATCGCCTTTTGTTACGCACACCATGCCATTAGAGCAAATCAATGACGCTTTTGATTTAATGCACCAAGGTGAGTCAATCCGTTCGGTGGTGCATTATTCTTAACTCTTAAATGCTGGTTTGGTAAAAAGACTGTCTTTATGGGCGGTCTTTTTTGTGTAAATGATACTAATTCCTAAGCAAATTTTATTTTTTGGCTAAATTGTGTTACAATCTTTCGGATATTAACAAATTTTGGACAGATTTTGTTCAAGATGAACGTCATTGGTGCAATCAAATATGAATAGGACTGATGTATCTCATCAGTCTTTTTACTGGGTTATTGTTTATCCATATTTTATTGCACTACCATATCATAGGAGTGTAATATGAGTACGTCTACACCCAAAAAACACAAACATGGACTGAACATGCCTGTGTTTTTGACATCAGCAGGATTGATTACCTTTATTAGCTTGTTTGCTGTTTTATTGCCCGAGCTTGCAGATAAGACCTTTAAAGCGGTGCAATCGGTGATTGTAGATAATGCCAGTTGGTACTATGTGCTGACGGTGGCGATTATTTTATTGTTTAGCGTGTATTTGGGATTGTCAAAACTTGGTAACATCAAGCTAGGCCCTGACCATTCTCGCCCTGATTATAGCAATTTTTCATGGTTTGCCATGCTCTTTTCGGCAGGCATGGGCATTGGGCTTATGTTTTTTGGTGTGGCAGAACCTGTCATGCATTTTTTAAACCCACCACATGGGGATGGCAGTACGGTAGATGCTGCTCGTCAAGCCATGCGACTTACCTTTTTTCATTGGGGCTTGCATGCTTGGGCGGTGTATGCGGTAGTGGCTTTGATTTTGGCATTTTTTGCTTATCGGCATCATCTGCCACTTACCTTGCGTTCGGCTTTGTATCCACTCATCGGCGATAAAATCTACGGCCCCATTGGTCATGCGGTAGATGTGTTTGCGGTGGTAGGGACGCTCTTTGGTTTGGCAACGTCGTTAGGCTATGGTGCGTTACAGGTCAATACAGGGTTAAATCATATGTTCTCATCCATTCCTGTGGGGACAACCAGTCAGGTGATTTTGATTGCCATCATTTGTGCACTGGCGACAGTGTCGGTCATCTCAGGGCTTGATAAGGGTGTAAAAATGCTCTCTGAGCTTAATCTGGGTTTGGCGGTTGTGTTGCTGCTCTTTGTGTTATTGGGTGGCTCAACGGTATTTTTGATGCAAGCCTATGTTCAAAATGTTGGCTCATACATTTCAAATATTGTTGGCTTAACTTTTAATTTATATGCCTATAACAAAACCGATTGGCTCGGTGGTTGGACGATTTTGTATTGGGGTTGGTGGCTAAGTTGGGCGCCGTTTGTGGGTTTGTTCATCGCTCGTGTCTCTCGTGGGCGTACCATTCGTGAATTCATACTTGGGGTGCTGTTTGTTCCTGCGGGGTTTACTTTTTTGTGGATGACCGTATTTGGCAACTCCGCCATTGACATGATTTTAAATCAAGGCAACACCATACTGGGCGATGTGATTAATAAAGATGTGTCGCTGTCTTTGTTTGCCTTTTTAGAACAGCTTCCCATGTCAGGATTGTTTAGCCATGTGGCACTTGCCATGATTATCGTGTTTTTTATCACATCAGCAGACTCTGGGGCGCTCGTCATGGACATGCTTTGTTCACATGGTAAGGGCAGTCGTGGGGTGCGTTATCGCCTGTTTTGGTCAATCGGGGCAGGTGTGGTGGCCATCGCTTTACTGCTCGCTGGCGGTCTTGGGGCACTACAAACCATGGCAATCGCCAGTGCATTGCCCTTTGTTACGGTGCTGATGATTGCCATGTATGGGCTGTTAAAGGCTCTAAACGTGGACGCCCAAAAACAAGAAATCCTACAACAAAATCTAAGCCTGCCCTTACCTGCCCAAGGCAGTGGTGTGTGGCGTGAAAGATTGCATGTCATCATGAACTTCCCAAGCCGTGGGGCGGTGAGTCGTTTTATTGACACAACTGTCAAGCAGGCGTGTCAAGACGTGGCAACAGAGCTACAAGGATTGGGCGTGGATGCTCGGGTATTAAATGAAAAATCAGGCAGTGTGGTGCTGCTGACCAATCATGGCAGTGAGATTGACTTTGTTTATAAAGTCAGTCTATCAAGCCACGCCCAACCTGAATTTGTCCACAGTGATGATGACACAACCAATACCGCAAGTGATGACGATACCCAGACCTATTACCGTGCCGAGGTGCATTTGGGTGAAGGTGGGCAGGATTATGACATTATGGGATGGAGCAGTGAAGGGGTCATCAATGACATTGTGAGCCAGTATCATCGCCACATGCACTTTTTGCACAGTTTGCGTTAAAAGCATTTGTATTAAAGTGATGATAAAAAAGGTGCGAAGTTCGTGCCTTTTTTGTTGGATAAAAATGATGGGATGATAAATCATCATTTTAAATCTCCGCCAAAATCGGTTACAATACCCCTTTTGTTTATCCATAAAAGTACAATGACCAATTACACCACTCAAAACCTAGAAGTCCTAGAAGGGTTAGAACCTGTCCGCCGTCGCCCCGGCATGTATACGGACACAACACGCCCCAACCATCTTGCCCAAGAAGTTATTGATAACTCGGTGGATGAAGCTTTGGCAGGGCATGCTAGGCATATCACTGTTACTTTGCACTTAGATGGCTCGCTGTCGGTGCTTGATGATGGGCGGGGCATGCCTACCGACATTCATCCTGAATTTGGGCAGTCAGGCGTGGAACTTATCTTGACACGCCTACACGCAGGGGGTAAGTTTAGCACGGACAATTATGCCATCAGTGGTGGTTTGCATGGTGTGGGCATCAGTGTGGTTAATGCCTTGTCTAAGCGTGTCAAGGTCATCGTATGGCGAGATGGCATACAGCATCAGATGAATTTTGAGCATGGTGTGGCGACAAATGCCTTAACCCAAACGCCATCCCCCACCAAGAAAAAACGTGGGACACAGGTGAGATTTTGGGTGGATGAACAGTATTTTGACAATCCCAAATTTTCCATCAAGTCTCTAAAACACAACCTAAAAGCCAAAGCCGTCTTATCAGCAGGGTTAAAAATTAATTTCATCAGTGAAATTAACCCTGATGACAGTCAAAGTTGGCAATACACGGACGGTGTGGTAGACTATCTTAGTGAACAGTTAGGTGAGCTTGCCATTATTCCTGATACGCCATTTTATTTTAGTCAAGAACCGACAGAGGGCGAGCGTGGTGGGGCTACTTTTGTCATAGCGTGGTTGCCTGAGTCTGGCACGCCCATTTGTGAAAGCTATGTTAACCTTATCCCTACCGCACAAGGTGGCACGCACGTCAATGGACTTCGCACAGGCATTACAGATGCCTTGCGTGAGTTTTGTGAGATTCACAGCCTTTTGCCCAGAAACGTTCGTCTGACCGCCGATGATGTGTGGGATGGGGTCAATTATATTTTGTCCTTAAAATTTGCCGAGCCACAGTTTAGCGGTCAAACCAAAGAACGCCTATCAAGCCGTGAAGCATCCCCATTGGTGCAAACCCTTGCCAAAGACGCATTTAGTCTGTGGTTAAACGCTCATCCTGACACTGCCAAGACCATTGCTGAGCTTGCCATCAGTAAAGCGGGCAAACGGCTCAAATCCGCCCAAAAAGTCGCTCGCAAAAAAATCACCCAAGGGCCTGCCTTGCCTGGCAAATTGGCCGATTGTAAGGGCGAATTTAAAGACGGAGCGGAACTGTTTTTGGTGGAGGGCGACAGTGCAGGCGGGTCAGCCAAACAAGCCCGAGACCGCCATTTTCAGGCGATACTGCCCTTGCGTGGCAAAATCCTAAACACATGGGAGGTCTTACATGATACAGTTTTGTCCAATCAAGAGATACATGACATTGCCATTGCCATTGGCGTAGACCCAGCGTCTGATGATTTGTCTGAATTACGCTATGAAAAAATCTGTATTTTGGCGGATGCAGACTCAGATGGCCTACATATTGCCACGCTGATTTGTGCGTTGTTTGTGAAGCATTTTCGCTCGCTTGTACAGGCAGGGCATTTATTTGTTGCCATGCCACCACTTTATCGCATTGACATTGGTAGAGAGGTGCATTATGCCCTAGATGATGATGAGCTAAACGCCATTTTAAAAAAGCTCAATTCAAAGGGCAAGCCACAAATCACTCGCTTTAAAGGCTTAGGTGAGATGAATCCTGAGCATTTGCGTGAGACGACCATGAATCCTGATACTCGCCGTTTGGTACAGCTTGATATTGATGATTTTGCAAGCACCAACAGTGTCATGGACATGCTTTTGGCAAAAAAACGAGCATCCGATCGTAGGGCGTGGCTTGAACAGAAGGGTAATTTGGCGGACGTGGTGATATAGATGAGTGCCTGCCCCATTTTATCTGCCTTAACTGCCCTAAGTGATTTGCCGTATCCGCTATATTTGGCGTGCAGTGGTGGGCGAGATTCGCTTGTTTTGGCCTATGGGTGTTATTTGCTTTATCAGAGAGGCAAATTAGAAAAACTGCCTACATTGCTACACGTGCATCATGGCATGCAGCAAGCAAATGATGACTGGGCGAAATTGGTTGGGGCATGGGCGGATGAGCATGGTTTCAACTGGCAAATCCTACCCTTGACCTTGACCAAAAAAAACGAAACAACAGCACGTACTGCCCGTTATCAGGCACTGGCTGGGGAGATGGCAGATGATGGCGTGTTACTCGTGGCTCATCACGCTGACGACCAAGCTGAGACGGTACTCATGCGACTCATTAATGGGGCAGGCGTGCAGGGTTTGTCAGGCATGAGAGTATGGCAGACCAAGACGATACAAGGGCGTAAGCTTAGCATACATCGCCCCTTGCTTGGCATATCTCGGCATCAGATCAGTGCATTTGCCCATGCCCATGCCTTGGCTTATGTGGATGATCCAACCAATGAGACAACCGATAACGCTCGCAATCTCATACGCAATGACATCTTGCCACGTCTGAGTGCCCTAAATCCAAAGGTTCGCCAAAACATTGCTCGTACTGCCCATCTCATGAATGACGCTCATTTGCTCATGAATAAGACTGTCTTTGATTTATTTAAAAAATGCACTTCTACCAGTACCAATAACCACACCCCTTTTGTGGACTGTTTGGACATTCAGACGTTACGCACATTATTGGCATTTGAACAGTCAGCGGTAGTGCGGTTTTTTGTGCAAGGGGATAAGCCCTTAGCACCCAGTTATCAAACCATGAGCGATACCATGGCTCTCACTGCTCGCACCGATGGCGACCATAGCACAAAGATTTTTTGGCAAGGCGGTATTGATGAGAATATGGATAATACGGCGATTGTGTTATGTCGTTATAAAGACATTTTGTATCGCCATCATCATGATTTGTTTTTGTTATTACAAGACAAAATGAGTGATGATAAAATACCCTTAACATCATCTAAGATGATTTTAAAAAAAAACGCCACATTTGCCATTTTTTTAGAGTGTCATGATGGCTTTTATGAGTTGTTGATGGATAAGATGGCTTATATCAAACCCATCACTCGTGATGAGTGGGTTTGGGTCTGTGAGGGCTATGTGGATAAAGATGGTCAGACCCAAATTGGCTCTACTAAGCTGGGTGGCAAAAAACTCTACCAAAAACTAAGCATCCCTACATGGCAACGCCCCAACCTGTGGGGGATATACGCTTATGATGAACCTGTGCTGATGATGAGTATGGAGAAGTATTGGCTGACCGACAGCACCATGTTTGGTGATTTATTTGCTTTATTTGATGGCAAATACATGGGGCGGACACTGTTGGCAGTGGATAAGCTTATCTAAAATTTTGCACAATTTAGCCATTTCATGTAAAATGGCGGATTGGTCAGACTTTTAAATGGGGCAATATATGACGGACTTTCACGTATTACACAATAAAACCGTGGCATTCATTGGTGGCGGTAACATGGCAGGGGCGATGATTGATGGTCTGTTGACCGCCAAACGTTGTCATCATTTGGCTTTGAGTATTGGGGTTTCGGATAAAAATGCCGATAAGCGAGACAGATTTGCAAGTCAAGGGGTACTCACCGCCACACCAGATACCGCTCATCAGCTGATGACACAGGCGGACATGGTGGTGCTTGCCGTTAAGCCACAGGTATTGATGGAGGTTGCCCCAAGTCTTGCCCCACATTTGGCGGATAAGCTTGTCTTATCAGTGTTGGCGGGCGTGCCATGTGCGACACTCCAAAGAGTCTTAGGCTGTGGGCGTGTGGTGCGTGCCATGCCAAATCTACCATCTGCATTAGGGGCTGGAGCGACAGGACTGTATGCCGATCAGGGGGTAAGCTCATTGGATAAGGACATGTGTGAGATGGTCATGACAAGCTGTGGCGTGGCGGTGTGGGTGGATGATGAAACCAAACTACATGCTGTAACAGCGGTAGCAGGGTCTGCTCCTGCGTACTTTTTTTATGTCTTAGAACATATGATTGCCCAAGCGATGACCATGGGGCTCACTGCCGATGATGCACATCGGTTGGCGGTGCAGAGTATGGTGGGGGCAGGACTGCTTGCCAAAGATGCCAACCCACAGGCACTGCGTATGAGTGTAATGTCCAAAGGTGGCACGACCGCACAGGCAATATCTTCGTTGGAGTGTGATGATGTGGGTGGTGCATTTGGGCGGGCGATGATGGCGTGTTATGACAGAAGTGTAGAATTGGGTGAGTTATTTGATGACAAATAGGGCGTGCTTGATAGGGCGTGCTTGTTTTTTAAAAGCAGGGCAATCGCCTGTTTTCATACAAAATTTGCAACATATGAATCATATTATAAAGAGCAAATACGCCCCAATGTTCTTAAAAATTGACTGATGATAGAAAATACCAATTATGAATGAACCGATTACCATTATTTTTAATGCTGTTGTCAATTTTGCCTTAATCATTTGTTTTTTAAGGTTCATGTTTCAGTTTGCTGAGATTGACCCCAAGCACCCTTATGCCAAAGTTACTTATATGCTCTCAGCGGTGGTAACACTCTTTGGGCGTATTTTTCCTGACCTGGGTAAGGGGCGTTTTAGCACATCGGCGGCGGTGCTGATGTTGTTATTGACTTTCATTAAGATTGCAGGCATGGCGAGCATTTTGGGCAGACCCATGAGTCCGCTTGTACTATTTTTTAGTGGCAGTTTGACGGCGATACTCTCACTCATTGACATGTTTCAGTATATCGTGTTTGCATCAATCATTTTAAGTTGGGTGATTATGCTCTTTCAGGTCATGCACCCACTCATAGAACTTATCATGCAGATGGCAGAGCCAATCATTGCCCCATTTCGTAAAATCACCCCCAATCTTGGCATGCTTGACTTTTCTGTGCTTGTTGCCATTTTGGTGTTGGCGCTCTTGGAGATAGGTATTCGTATCGTGGGCGGTAATATCTTGTCAGCATTGATGTAGTGGCTTGTCTTTGTTTTTTACATTTGTATAAAAATTAGCACACAAAGCACACAATATCATGCCTAAATTTTGTTAGAATGAGACGAAATTTTATTTTTTATTTTAGTTTTTATTTTGGAGAATACCATGTTAGACAATGCCGACCATACCATGAATGACCTGTTTGCCCAGCTGGGTTTACCAAATTCGGACAGTGAGATTGAGGCTTTTATCAAGGAAAATCAACTGCCAGAGGGGGTTACCCTAAAAGAAGCACCCTTTTTTGATGAACAGCAATTGATGTTTATTGAAGAAGAATGGAAATTAGATGCTGTTTGGGCGTTGGTCATTGATGAGCTAAATACTCGCTTACATGAAGAGAATTAATCCATCCAGACAAAATCCGTAAGATAAAACTTTTCCCAACAGACATGAAAATACCGCTTTGATGCGGTGTTTTTCGTTTTTGGAATAAGTAATGATTTATCGTGCATAGCACTTTTTGGATAAAGTTTGCGATAATTGCCATGTTTTTATTATTTTTATCATAAGGATGGGGTAATTCATGTTATCACAGTTTGACAATAATGATTGGGTCATCATTGTCTTTTTTGTACTTGGGGCGTTGTTGCATGGCGTGGCAGGCTTTGGCTATCCCATTGTTGGCACCGCGATTATTGCCAGTTTTTATGAGCTAAAAGTGGCGGTGGCGATGGTGGTTGTGCCATGTATCGTGCTTAATCTCATCATGCTACGCACGGGCGGGGGCATTATCGCTAATATTGTCAAATACAGCAAAGAGTATTTTTGGCTGTTTGTGATGAGTTTTTTGGGCGGTTTGGTAGGGGTGCGACTGCTCCTGCTGTTTCCTGACAGCTATCTAAAAATCTTTTTGGGTCTAACGCTCATTGTCTATATCATCACCCAGTACAGCAGGTTTAGAATCACATTTAAAAGAGATAAAAAAACCATGGCAATAGCAGGGTTTTTGGTCGGTGTGATTGGTGGTGTGACCAATGCCATTGTGGCGTTTTTGATGATTTATCTTTTGGGGACTGGTCGCACCAAACATGAGATGGTGATTGTCAATAACATGAGTATTTTGATTACCAAAATCATTCAAATTGTCATGCTCGCCCCTGTGATTATTGGCTTTGATGACAAAAAAATGTGGTTGCTTGGTATTGTGATTTTTATTTCGCTATTTTTTGTTTATCTTGGTTCATACATCAGAGATAAGCTCTCCCAAGAGATTTTTAATCATGCCATCGCTGTCATGTTATTGGTATTGGGGGTGTATGCTCTATGGCAAGGGGTGAGAATTTTGTAAAATGTCATTTTTGGGTTAAATGCTCCAAGTTAAATGCTCCAAGTTAAATGCTCCAAGTTAAATGCTTATGAATACTTACCAGTTATCATCACAAAAACGGTTCAAAAGTGAACCGTTTTTGTTTGGCGGGATGATTTAGAAGCGACTGTTTAGGGTGAGTTGTACACGGTCGCCGTCTGATTTTTCGCTTTTGAAATAATCATAATCTAAGCTGAGGCGATTCTTTGGGTCAATCTGATAGCTGGTACCGAAACTGGCTTGGATTTTGTCTTTGCCAGTCTCCCACGCATCAAAGACGACATCGGTATTGGTACCTAAGTAAGCACTGGTAACCGTCGCATCTTGCTTAAAGGCATTATCGTATTGCAAGCCTGCTTGGATTTGCCATTGGGGGCTGATTTGATGGTGCGTGTCTACGCCAATGGTGCCTTGCCAGTGAGTGGCATCAATGTCTTTGACCATAACAACACCATCATTAAAATTGGCATTATCATGCTGGTATTGGTGATAGCTGACACCAATGTATGGTTTGATACTGGTGTTGGGGCTTAGCACATAAGAGGTGCCAAGATGCACACCGCCAGCATAGAGCTGACCGTCATATTTTTGTTTGGCATTGGTGTTGTTTTTGGCATCACTGCCTAACACTCCTGCTTTTGCCCACAGTGTGCCTTTGGTGTTGTTACCCAAAGTGCCACTCATACCTACCGTTAGGGCGGTAAGGTCTGTTTTGATGTTGTGGTTGGTGCTACCGTTTTTTTCATCAAGTTCTAAATGACCTAGGTCAAGTTGCAAACCTAACCCAACACGTTCATCTGTTTTTGCCACGCCAATGCTTTGATTTCGGGTTTTACGTTCGCTTTGGCTACTTGGTAGATCAAGTTCGTATGTTTGGTAGATGCTTTTTAGCCATACGCCATTTGGAGCGTTTGCCATATTTTTGGCAAAGTTGGTTGCTTGGGTACTGCTTTGTTCAATGGCGTGGATGGCATTATTGGCATAAAAAGCAGGGTCAAGGGCAAATAGGGTTTCGTTATATTTGTCGTTAATGATGGCAGGCGTGCCAAATGTATCAAGTGTGGATTTGTTAGTCGCCATTGATATTTTATTGGCAAATCCTGTGGCAAACGCCATCTCATGGGCGGTGAGTGTGCCTACATCATCTTTGATATCTAGTTCGCTAAGCACTTTGTCTATGTTTTGCTCAACCACACTTCGCCCAATGCTGGCAGTGCTTTTACTGCCTATGCTGGTCAGTTTGTTGCGTTTGGCACTGACCACAACGTCAGTTTTGGTGGTGGCGTTAGGCGTGGTTTTGCCATCTGTACCAACTCTGCCACTGTATTCGGTTTTGATGATGCTAAATAGGGGGTTGCTTGATTTGACAATATCAAAATTACCACTTAATTCACCTGCTCTTAGCACGGTGGTTTTTGAGCCTGTCTCTTTGATAAATCCATTAATCTCATCATATAAGTCTAGCGTACCGTCCAAAGTGGCTTTTTCGGTAACGGTCAAAAGATTACCAAATTTGGCTTTAAAGGTACTGTTGTTATTCATGGTGTAGCTACCATGAATGCTAAGATTACCCTCGTTATTGACAGCACCGCCAGTTTGTTTGATGTTGCCTGTTGTGCCATAGCCTGTGAGTTCACCGCCTGTCAGGTTGATGGCTGAGCTGCCGTTATTGCCATTGATTTCTAAGATGCCGTTTTGGATGATGGTCTCACCTTGGTAGCGGTTATCGCCTGTTAGGACAAGTTTGCCATTGCCTGCTTTGGTAAAGCCGTATTTGCCTTTGATGTCGTTAGAAAAAACAGAAACGGTATCTTTGCCACTGACGTCCAGCACGACATTATTCCAATAAAAACCACCATAGCCTTGGGTGGCAGCAACCGTATCTAACAGACCCCAACCACTTTGCCATGTGATGTTTTTGCCACCGATATTACGAACGGTGCTACGCTCTTGCCATGGCGTTTCAGCTTTTTGAAGGAAGGTTTTTTTGCCTTTGTCATCAGTGGTTTCATAAGTTGGTTGTTTGGGATTAGGCTTTTCTACCGCCACAAGAGATAAATGTGTGGCACTTCTTTTTTTGATGTCATCAAAATCCTGAGCGGTGCTAAGTAAGGTCTGTACCAAGTTCTCATTTTTCATCCAAGGGTAAGCCCCTTTGACCAATAGGGCTGTGCCTGTAACACGAGCCGTGGCAGGAGATGTGCCTCCATAACGCACTAATTTACCCTCGTTATCATGGCTAGAACTTGTGGATGGTGCTGCCAGACACCATGTGGCGGCTTTACCACAGTAATTGGCCTCGGCATAATCTTCACGAGGTGATGACACCGCCAAAAAGCCTTTTTTAAAGATGGGGTTAAGCTCAGGAGCAAGCCTTTCTCCGTAGGTTGTCTCTTTGGTTTCATTGCCTGCGGCATGAATAAGTAGAGCATCTTTATTGACAATCAGCTCATGAATGGCACGTACCTGTGGATGCGTACTGTTTTTGGTATCGCCATCAGGGGTGTGCTTTATGGCGGTGTTTAGCCATTCATTATCACTTTCGTTGGCACCTGGTTTGTAGCCCCATGAGTTATTAAAAATCTGGACGCCGTGCGTTTCGTTCAGTTTTAGCATGGCGGTGAATTCATCGCCTTTATTACTTTTACCGTCATCGGTATAAGCGTGAATGGTGGCATTGGTCATGCCGTTATTACCTGCGATGATGGCTGCCATCTGAGAGCCGTGTGGATTGACGGGTTTGTACTGCGCATAAGGCAGGTGATTGGCACAGTGGTTGCTGTCAAAACATTCCACTAAGTTGGTGCCACTTAATCTTGCTCCGACAAGGTCAGGGTTATCAGGATTGATGCCACTATCTATCACACCTACGCTAAGCTCAGTGGTATCGATGCTACTTTTTAGCTCGTGTAGTTTTTTGGCGTATTGCTGTTGGCTTAGACCATAGAAAATCTCTGTCTTATTGCCAACGGTTTTGTTTGTATTTCTAACGTACACGTCCATGTCAGAGTAACCTGTGATGGTTCCTTCTTTGGCGGTGGGCTGGACGATGTTGGCTTGACGTTCATAGGTGGGTTTATTGTTTTTGACGGCAGCATCAGCAGTGGGCATAATATAGGCACGAGCTTCGGTAACCGCCACTTGCTCCACAGTGGCTTTTGTCTGTGCCAAAATCGTCTCGGTACGCTTTAATACTTCTTCGGCACTTGCCACAGCGGTTTGGGCGATACTGATGGCTTCGTTATTGGCACTGATGGCTTGGGCATCGTTTAGCGCTTTTTTGGCATCGTTTAGCGCTTGTTCTGCTTGGGTCTTATCCTGTACTGCTTGGGTTTGGGCGACTTCGGCATTTTTTAGGGCGTTTTCAGTGCTAATCAAGGCAGCCGCCTGCTCGGTGGCAGTGTCAGCGGTTTGTTTGGTATCATCTAGTTTGCCTGCGATGTCATTTGTCCGCTGATGAATGTCTTTGGCAGTGGCGATGATGGTGTTGATTTTGTTTGTGTTGTGGTTTTGTTGTTGGGTGTTGTGATTGTCAATGACGCCCTGTGCCTGTGTGATAACCTGCTCTGCTTGTTGTTTGGCTTGTTGGGCTTGTTCTAAGGTTGTGTTGGCATCGTTTAGAGCATGCTTAGCACGATTGATGGCATCTTGGTTGCCTATGGTGTTAGCAACTTGCAAAGCACTTTGGGCTTGGGTGATGGCACTTTGGGCTTGGGTGATGGCACTTTTGGCAGTGTTTAGAGCACTTTGGGCTTGGCTTATGGCATACTGGGCAGTATCAGGGCTGTCTGCTTGGGTTTTGGCCTGCTTTGCTTGATTACTGGCATAATTTAGCGTGTTGGTTGCTTCTTTGTTGATGGTGATGGCAGTGTCAATTTGGGTGTTGGTCTGTGCTAACTGTTTTGCTGCTTCTTGGGCACGTTTGGCGGCCTCTTCTTCGGCTTTTTTCTTAGCCTCTTCTTGTTCTTGGGCACGTTTGGCGGCCTCTTCTTCGGCTTTTTTCTTAGCCTCTTCTTGTTCTTGGGCACGTTTGGCGGCCTCTTCTTCGGCTTTTTTCTTAGCCTCTTCTTGTTCTTGGGCACGTTTGGCGGCCTCTTCTTCGGCTTTTTTCTTAGCCTCTTCTTGTTCTTGGGCACGTTTGGCGGCCTCTTCTTCGGCTTTTTTCTTAGCCTCTTCTTGGGCTTTTGCTTGTTCAGCGTTTAGGTGATTTTCCTTAGCGATGCGTGCCTGTTCTAACAGTTCATTAGCCTGTACTTTGGCAGCTTCAAGTTCGGCAAATAACTGCTTGGCATGAGCCTGCTTTTGGGCTTCAAGTTTGGCAAGTTCCGCTTTTTTGGCATTATCGTTGTCAAGCCCTGCTTGATGTTTTTGTTTGGCAAGTGATTGAGCTTCTTTTTCAATTTCTAGCCAAGCGTGGTATTTGTTATTGATGGTATTTTGTAGGTCGTTTGCTTGATTGGCAAGATTGGCATCGGCGATTTGAGCGGTCTTTATCGCTTCTTTGGCATGTTTGATGGCATCGCCATAGACATTTTTTGCAAGTTCGGCACGCTTGTGTGCTTCTTTGGCACTGATGGCAAGTGGGTCGGCATGATTGATGATGAGATTGGCATGTCGTGTGGCATTCATGTCATCATCAATGGCACAGCCTGTGGCACTCATTGCCACAAAAACCGATACGGCAAGGGGTCTTAGGATAAAACGATGGTTGATGTTCATACAATTACCTATGTATACAAAATGAATGTTTACAGACCATTGTAACACTTTTTGGTCGCTTTTGTAAAAAAGATTAAGTCAATTTAAGTGCATTCTTTGTATAAAATGACTAAACATGGGTAAAATCCATCATGATACGCCATTTTTACGTTTATTTTCCAAAAATAGCATGTCCACCATCACAAGTCCCATACCGCCCATGATCGCCATGTCCGCCACATTAAACACAGGATAATGCCACATATTGGCATAATGAACATGAATAAAATCAATCACATGACCATATAAAAAGCGGTCAATGACATTGCCAATTGCCCCACCTAACACCAAAGCAAGCCCCCATGCCAGAATTTTGGCATTTTTGGGAATTTTGCGAAGGTAGACCATAATGAATGCTGATACCAAAAGCCCCAATGTGGCAAACAACCACTTTTGCCAACCACCTTGATTGGCAAGAAAACTAAATGCCGCCCCATGATTATAAGCAAGCGTCCAGTTTAATATCGGTTCAATCACATTGATGCTATTGCCTTCATTGACGAGCCATTTTTCAAAAAAAATCTTGGTCATCTGGTCAATGACAAGCACGACAAACCCAATGAAATAATAAAGTATGGCTTTATTGGCATTGGCACTTGATGCTAAGGGTTGAATGTTATTTTGGGTATTTTCTGACATAATAAATTCTTGTAGATTGGTGTGCCTGCCCTTTATCACACATTTTAGGGTATTGTAACATAGGGTATTGTAACAATGAATTATCCGCTTTTGAACGGTATGTTTATGGCAAATGGCAAAAGCAGGCACGTCCTAATGATGAATCATCCAAAACATATGGGCAAATTGTACTTTAAATTTGCCCACAGCATTATGCAAATTTACGTACCTCTCCTTTATCATCTACATTAGACACACAACGTCCGCATAGCTTGGGATGCTTAACATGACGACCTACGTCGGTGCGAATGTGCCAACAACGGATACATTTTTGTCCATCTGCTGGGGTGATGATTACGTCATTTTCGCCTTGTGTCAGACTGATGTCGCTTGTGATAAAGACAAAACGTGCTTCATCGCCTAATTTTGATACAGCATCAAAGACCGTCTTGTCTGCTAAGATGTTGGCTTTGGCGGTTAAGTTGGCACTGATGATTTTGGCAGTACGAGCATCGTCCATTGCTTTATTAACGTCATCTTTTAGTGCCAAAATCACTTGCCAATCATCTGGGGTGATGTCTGTCATGATAGGGCTGGGCAAATCATACCAATTGCTTGCAAAGATGTATTTGTGGGCGTTGTTGGCACGGATAAAGCCCCATGCTTCTTGGGCGGTGAATGGCAAAATCGGAGCAATCCAATGCACAACCGCTTGGGCGATGTGATATAGGGCAGTTTGGGCGGAGCGTCTGGGGTGTCCGTCCGCCTTAGTAGTGTAAGTACGGTCTTTGATGATATCAAGATAAAATCCCCCCAAACTTTGCGAACAGAACATAGACACTGCCTGAACAACTTGGTGAAAATCCATGTCGTGATAGGATTTTATGATTGTCTCTTGGGTATCCTTGGCAAGATGTAGGATGAATTTGTCAAGGCTGACCAACTCGTCCAATGCCACACTGTTCGTGGTTGGGTCAAAATCGCTGGTATTGGCAAGTAAAAATCGTATGGTATTACGGATACGGCGATAATTATCCACCGCCCCTGCAAAGACTTTTTGTCCTGCACTCATCTCGTAGCGATAATCAGCAGAGGCAATCCACAGACGGAGCATGTCCGCCCCTGTTTTGTCAATCTCTTTTTGTGGTTCGATGATATTGCCCAAAGATTTGCTCATTTTATGCCCTTTTTCGTCCACGACAAAGCCATGGGTTAGGACTTGTTTAAAGGGGGCTCGCCCATAAATGGCTTCACTGGTGAGCAAAGAGGTTTGAAACCAGCCACGATGCTGATCTGAGCCTTCTAAATATAAATCAGCAGGGTTG
>ERZ1023458.147-NODE-147-length-17307-cov-4.809993_pt1 | contig 17307 bp, 15 predicted proteins | sample MGYA00380527_ERZ1023458 | MGnify/ENA primary metagenome ERZ1023458 (study PRJEB33173, sample SAMEA4830409) | metagenome | study: EMG produced TPA metagenomics assembly of the PRJEB25223 data set...
AATTTGAAAAGCATATGCGACAATAACTTTGTAGCATAGAAATGCTCCCTCCAAGTTTCATTTTTTAAATGTCACCTTGAAGGGAGCATATTAATTGTCCTAGACGCATTCCTAACAAAATATTAATATTTCAGAGTTTTATTACTACTTAATCATTAAATTATTACCTTACATATTCAAAGATACCTGCAGCACCCATACCAACACCGATACACATTGTAACCATACCATATTGTGTATCTGGGCGTTTTTTCATTTCTGAAAGTAATCTGCCGACTAACATCGCACCCGTAGCACCCAATGGATGACCTAAGGCAATTGCACCGCCATTAACATTTGTCTTTTGAGTATCTAAACCTGTCTCTCTCATTGAAGCGATTGTTTGAGATGCAAAAGCTTCATTCAACTCTACTAAATCAATATCATCTACATTCAAGTTTGCTTGTTTTAACACTTGAGGAATTGCATAGGCAGGCCCTATACCCATCAATTTAGGATCTACCCCAACTGCTTTAAAGCCTACGAATCTTGCAATCGGTTCTACGCCTAATTCCTTCACCTTTTCTCCTGACATAACCACTACAAAACCTGAGCCGTCAGTCAAGGGTGCCGAGGAGCCTGCAGTCACTGTGCCATCCGCCTTAAAAACAGTGGGTAATTTAGATAATGCTTCTTGATTCGTATCTGGTCTAATCAATTCATCATCTTTAAATACTTCCTGCGATACGACTGGGCCATTTTCATTATAATCTACTTTATTTACTTCAATCGGAATAATTTCATCTTCAAATTTACCTTCTGCTTGTGCTTTAGCAGCACGAGCATGACTTTGTACTGCATAGGCATCTTGATCTTCTCTAGAAACCTTATAAGTTTCAGCAACCATTTCAGCAGTTAAACCCATCGGATAAGAAACACCAGAATCTTCGTCTTGCAGAATTGGGTTATTGGTCGGTTCATTGCCTCCCATCGGTACTGCACTCATTAGTTCAATACCTCCGGCAACAAGAATGTCCGCTTGGTCCGCTTTAATTTGATTTGCTGCATGTGCAATCGTTTGTAAGCCTGAGGAACAATAACGATTGACTGTTTGACCTGGTACTTCATTAGGCATTCCTGCTAATAAAGCAATCGTTCTAGCAATATTTTGCCCTTGCAAGCCTTCTGGAAATGAATTCCCAACAATAACATCTTCAACCATATTAGGTTCAAACGAACCTCCAACTCTTTCTAAAACACCTTTCATTACTTTTGCAGCAACTTCATCAGGTCTTTCATGAGTCATTGCACCATTTTTTGCCTTACCAGCTGCTGAACGTCCATAAGCTACTATATATGCATCTCGCATTTAGTTTCACCCTTTCTTCTATAATGTTCGATTATTAGTTGCGTAGTGGTTTTCCTTTTTCTAACATATGAGAAATTCTATCGTATGTTTTTTTATTTTGAAGTAATTCTAAGAATCTTTCTTTTTCAAGTTTTTGTAAATATCTTTGATTTACATAAGTGTTACGTGGAACATCTCCACCACTCAGTACTTCTGCAACCTTCAATGTTATTTCATAATCGTAATCACTAATAAAGTGACCTACACGCTGTGCATCTAATTGACCTTCTGCTAAGGCTTTAAAGTCTCGACCTAAAGCGATGTATTGAGATTTTGGAAGTGGTACATAATTTGCTTCGGATTCATAGCGCGCACGTTTCAATGCAATTTCAATACGTCTTTCGGTATTTAAAATAACCGTATCTGTTTCTTTTAAATAGCCATATCTCTTAGCTTCATAAGCATTTGTAGACACTTTAGCAAAACCAATCTGCATTAAAATTTTCGTAATAGACGCTTGTTTATCATCATTTTTATGATTTGTACGCATAATGCGATCCGTGAGTTCTGCGAGTCCGCCACCTGCTGGCAATAAACCTACACCTGTTTCTACAAGACCAATGTAAGACTCACTTGCCGCTACAACAATTGGTGAATGTAGTACGAGTTCGCAACCACCGCCTAATGCACGTCCTTGAACAGCTGTTACAACAGGTTTCAATGCATGTTTCAGTCTCGCAAATACATGATGTAATTGTTCGACCGCTTCACCTACTTCAGAAACTACTTTTCCGTCTTCATGTGCTTTCTTCATTTGATATAAATTAGCACCTACACTAAAGTTGTTACCGCCTGCGTAAATCACCATGCTCGTAAAGTCTTCATTTTCAAGCTTATCAATAGCTTCTAATAAGTCAGATAAAAAGCTATTTGAAATGACATTATTTTTACTTTGTAATTTTAATAATAGTTGATCTTTATTCGCTATAGATAAATTAGAATCCGATCTATCCCACAACTCTGAATCGATATAAGCTGTTACTGGTGTTACGCGTTCAATAGATTCACCTTCAGCATAAAATGCTTCGTTGCGTTGCTCAATCCAATCTGGTAATTGACCTAATTCTTCTTTCATACGAGATTTAACACGTTCATATCCCATTAAATCCCATAATTGGAATGGTCCTAATTTCCAGTTAAAGCCCCAAATTAATGCGCGATCAATATCTTTAAAATCTTCCGCAGCTTTTGGTACATTCACTGCTGAATAATAGAAATTATTTCGCAATGTTTCCCATAAGAATACGCCTGCATCATCTTGCGCATTAAAGATAACGTCTAAATTTGAGGCAAGATCTTTACTAAAGCGACCTAAAATTTCTAATTGTGGTTGTTTAGGTTCAACATAGTCATTTTGCTTATCATCATATACATAACGCTGTTTATTTACTTTTTTATAAAAACCTTGTTTTGTTTTATTACCTAATGCACCATTTTTTGCTAATTTTTCAGAAAGTGCTACATCCTTGAAGAATGGTTGCTCTTCTGGAATTTTTTGTAATCCTTTGATCACAGTCATAGCAATATCTAATCCTACTAAATCAGATAACCCATATGTGCCCATTTTAGGTCGACCAATACTTCGACCTGTTAATGCGTCAACTTCAGTAATAGAGAAACCTTGTTGTTCTGCTCGATACATAATATCATTCATTGTTTGTGTGCCGACTCTATTGGCAACAAATCCAGGTACATCGTTTGCTACAATTACACCTTTACCTAATACATCTTCTGCAAAAGCTTGTACCCGTTCGACAACCTCTGAATGCGTTTGTTTATTTGGGATAACTTCCACTAATTTCATTATTCTTGGTGGATTGAAGAAGTGCATACCGAAAAATCTTTCTTTATCACTATCGTCAAATACCTCTGCAATTGCTTCAATTGGAATACCTGAAGTATTTGTTGCAAACACTGCATCGTCATTTGCTACTTTTTTAACTTGATCCCAAATTTGATGTTTTATGTCCACTTCTTCTTTCACTGCCTCAATATATATATCTGCATCATCATCTTGTAAATCTTCATTGAAATTACCATATGATAAGTTTGAGGCAAATGATAAATCAAACAGTTGTGGACGTTTAGGATTTGTTATTACTTCATAAGCCTTTTTCGAGATTTTGTTTGGATCATTTTCATCAATGACAATATCCAATAATTTAACTTTTAAGCCTGCATTTACAAGTAGTGCAGCAATTTGACTACCCATTGTTCCTGCACCTAGCACTGTTGCTTTTCTTATCGTCATACTAAACCCTCCAATTTTTTCATTAACCATTTAAGCATAAATTTTTATATAAATGCGGAATCTCCTGTAATTGCTCTGCCGATAACCAGTGCGTTAACTTCGTGCGTACCTTCATATGTGTATATCGCTTCTGCATCTGCAAAGAAACGAGCAATATCATACTCTCCAGCTAAGATACCGTTACCACCATGAACACCACGACCCATAGCTACAGTCTCTCTTAATCTTAATGAATTCATCATTTTAGCTGTTGAAGTCGCTACTTCATCGTATTCACCATTAGCCTGCATACGTGCGAGCTGTGCACATGTAGCCATGGCTTGTGCTAAGTTTCCTTGCATCATTGCCAATTTTTCTTGAATGAGTTGGAATTTACTAATTTCTTTACCAAATTGTTTACGCTTCGTTACGTAATCTGTCGTTGCTTTCAATGCACCGGCCATTGCACCTGTTGCCATATATGCAACACCTGCACGTGTTGAATATAAAACTTTCGCTATATCTTTAAAACTATTGATATTTTGTAAGCGTTGTTCCTCTTTGACAACGACATTCTTCAAACGAATTTTTGCATTAGGTACGATTCTTAGTGCAATTTTATGTTCTAACAGTTCAATTTCTACACCTTCTTGGCTTGGTTCAATAATGAAGCCTTTAGGTTTTCCTGTTTCAACATCTACGGCATAAACTGGCATGACATCTGAAACATTAGCTCCACCAATCCATTTCTTTTCACCATTAATAATCCATTCATCGCCTTGACGTTTTGCAGTTGTTTCTAATCCACCTGCGACATCAGAGCCATGTTCTGGTTCCGTTAGTGCAAAGCAAGTACGTAATTCATGTGATTGTAACTTTGGTAGGTAATATGCCTGTTGCTCTTTACTACCGCCAAACCAGAATGAATTATGTCCTAATCCTTGATGTACACCTAATAACGTTGCTAAAGATACATCAAACCTTGCAATCGTATATGACATGAAAAATTGGAACATTTGACTCGGTGTACGAGCGCCTTCACGTCCTTCAAAAAGCAATGGGTTATTAAAATAGTTAAGTTTACCTAACTCGTCAAAATAATCTTCTGGCTCAGTGGCATTTAACCAATGTTCATTGACAGAATCACGATACTTTTCTTCTAACATGTCATTCAATTGTTTTAATAATTTAACTTCACCTTCCGTTAAATCTTTTCCAATACTTAAAATATCTTCTGGGTACAATGCTTTTAATGTTTCTTCTTTTGTTGGCATAATAAAAACCTCCATTTTTTGATAGCGCTTACATTTATAATAAAAAAATTTTGTGCTTTTCAGCATTTTATTTTAATTCAAATCGTCAACATCTTTTGCTTCTTGTTGGGCTTTCTCATTCATGTATTTCTGAAGTTCTAATTTGTCTGCTTTTGACGTTGAATTCAATGGCATGTGTGTCAATTTTAGATATAGTCTCGGTATTTTATAACCAGCTATATTTTCACGCATATGCGCATCTAATTTTGCTTCAAAATCCGGGTCATCTTCGGTAAGTACAACTGCTGCAGCAACTGATTCACCATATTTAGGACTGTCATATCCAACGACAACACCTTGAGCTACGAGTGGGTGTTCTGCTAATACCGTTTCTACTTCGGAAGGTAAGACATTTTCACCACCAGTAATAATCATTTCTTTACGACGATCAACAATATAGACATCACCATCTTCGTCTACTTTTGCTAAATCACCTGTTAAGAAATATTCGCCATGAAATGTTTTTGCAGTTTCCTCCGGTTTGTTCCAATAACCAGGTGTTATATTATTACCACGAACGCCAAGTTCACCAATTTCACCAACTTCTACTTCTTCAAAATTATCATCAAATATACATATATCCATAAACATGACCGGCTTACCAATACTGCCTGGTTTCTGTGCACCATTCTCAGGTGTATTAACCATGACTAGCGGTGCTTCAGTTAAACCATAACCGTTAATAATTGAATAGCCTAAGCTATTAAATTTCTTTTGTACCATTGGTAAAGGTGATGAACCACCTTGAATTAAGAAATCGATACTTTCAAAGTTTTTTAGATCGAAATTTTCAGCTACTAACATGGCGTAATACATCGTTGGAATCTGAATTAAATAATTAGGTTGGTACTGAGCCATTAAATCATTTAACGCTTCGCCATTAAAGTAACGCTGTAATATCAGTGTGCCGCCAGCCATTAATAGAGGCAGTGTCAAATCGTTAAATCCTAAGACATGAAACATTGGTGTGGAAACAATTGTTGTATATGTCGAATTAATTTTATAAGTCAGTGCTATATTAATTGGATTATTTACAAAAGAATCGTATGAAAACATAACGCCTTTAGGTAGCCCTGTCGTACCACTTGTATACATTAATGACGCTAAATCGCTTCCTTCCACACTAACAGTATTGAATGGACGGTGTTGCGAAGGATCTACTATTTCATCGTATGCTTTTGAGTCAATATCCATGTGTAGCAAATCATCTGCAATACCTTCTAAACTTGAAACATGCTTCTCAGCATAAAAAATGAGTTTGACATTGGAATCTTCAATCACACTTTTTATTTCCTGTGTTTTCAAACGCCAGTTAATTGGCAAGTATACAGCACCCAATTTAAATGAAGCGAACATCAAATCTAATAATGCTACATCATTAGGAGTGAATATACCGACGACATCACCACGTTTTACACCTTGATCTTGTAAATAATTAGCTAAATTTTCTGCACGAATATTCAAATCTTGATAGGTCCATTCTGTGCCTTTGAATGGGTCAATCACTGCGGCTTTTTCATCGTCAAATGTCGCTCTCGTTTTAATCCAGTCGTAGTTCATATTTTTCTCCCCCTTAGTTTAAATACGATAATCCGACTTTATTGCATCAGACAATCCTCCCCACTTATCTTGATAGATATCGCTATTCATTTCATTCAAATGTGTTGCAATGAGCGGCTTGAATTCCATATTTGCTAGAACATCCCGCTCTAAATCAAGACCTGGAGCTATTTCAATGAGTTTTAATCCTTGTTGTGTAAGTTCAAATACAGCCCTTTCGGTGACAAAGTACACCTCTTGATCAAGCAAAAACGCATTTTCAACATTGAAATCGATATTATCAATTTCATTGATAAATTTTGGTATATGACCTTCTTGTTCTACATTTACCTTGCGCTGTTCATAACTTAGTTGACCCCCGACAACTAACGAACCGGAAAAGACAATTGTTTTTACCGTTTGACTTATGTCGATAAATCCACCACAGCCATTCATTTTATTGCCAAATTTTGAGACATTTACATTACCTTTGGAATCTACTTGAGCAAAACTTAGAAATGCTATATCAACACCTCCGTTATAAATGAAATCCCAAGTCATATCGTGTCTCATACGTGCACTTAAGTTATAGTTCATACCAAAATATTTTCCGCTGCTAATCAAACCACCAAACACGCCTGTATCTATATTGGGCTGTACTAAATTATTAACGCCTTCTTCAGTTAAAAGATTGGATAACTCATTATTTATGCCAAAACCAATACTGATGACATCACCTTGAAGTAAAAATTGAGCAGCACGTCTCAAAATTACTTTTCGAGTGTTCAATGCTATATATGGTTCTCGCATCTCTGTAATTTGATAATGTCCTGAAAGTGCCGGATCATAATACGTTTGAATCACTTGTCTATGATATTTTGGATCACGGTTCACCACAATATAATCTACTAATTTACCAGGTATAAACACTTCATTTGGATTGAAACGACCACTTTGAATCACTTCTTTAACTTGAACAATGACTTTACCCTTATTTTTATGCGTAGCTGCTGCTAAACTAAAACCTTCTCCTAAATGTGTCTCATGCTGCATGTAAATATTGCCCTCTTCATCAGCATATGTACCTCTTAGTAAAGCTATATCAATGTCTGGAAAACGGTAGTTCAAATAAGTGTCATCATTTATATTTATTAAAGAAACTAAATCATCAGTCGTACATGAATTGACTTTGCCACCTGAATAACGTGGATCCACGTTTGTATTTAATCCAATTTTAGTAATCGGACCTGGAAAAGCTTCCGTACTTCCACGATAATGTGTGGTTATTACACCTTGAGGCAGGAAGTAAGCCTCTATTTCATTGTTCTGCATTGCTTGAATCGTTACTGGTGAACCAGTAATAATACTCGTGATTAATCGTTTGACCATACCCCTTGAAACGAATGAATCTAAATCATAACTGTCTCCTCTATAATCACTAATATCATTTGCAAGCATGAACGTTAAATTATTAAGTGATTGATCCTCATCATATTGTTCGACTAACGTTTTAAGTATCTCAGCTGGTAAATTTGCTGTAGATAAGGCTGCCAGAGCTATAACATCACCTTCATTTACGATGTCTTTCAAATCTGAAAATGGAATAATTTTCATACAGTTTCTCCTATCTATGTTTAATCCAACTATTAAAGTTTTGAGTTATAAATATCTCCTTTCTTTATGTATGTAAGCCCTTACATGTAATATACCATTATTTTTGAAATTTATGCAAAAATTTTAAATTTTACGTTTATAGTGAATTGTGAAAATACGCACAACATCTGCTGTGACAGTTTTAGAAGTGGATTAAGAAAAATATGAAAATAGTTGAACGAGGGGTATATAAATCAAATAGTTTATCAAAAGAGCAAATATTTCCTGAGACGATAAAAAAGAATCTGGGACAACATTGATTCGTCCCAGACACATTCATTTTATCAGTAGATGACTGAACTGAAAATTAAAGTTCCACTTTGCAATTAATTGTATTGGTGGGATTTATGTATGAGATTAAGCTTGGGTAGTCATTTTACACTTTTTCAACACATATATTGAGCAGGTTAGATATTTAGAAAAATACTCTTAAATTTGCCACTCTTCTCTCAAAACACCCATTTGTATCGCGTCATAGAAATTACCCTCAACTACTCTTCCCTTGCGTATAAGTGCTTCCTCAATCATCCCAGATTTACTTGCTACCTTCATCATTCTAATATTACCTGACCAAGTTGAAATACCTATTCTATTAGCATCTGTTTCTTTAAAAAGATAATTAATCCAATTATTGAATAATTGAGAACCTAAACCCTGTCCCCAGTTATTATTTTTGTATATGACAATACCACATTCTAACCATTTGGACTTTTTATCTTTCCAATATGATGAAACTATACCTATGAACTCATTTTCATACTTTATTGCTAAGGTAGATAATGCATTTTTATAAAGATATTTGTTTTCTTTATATTTATTTTTGAATTCAATAAATGCCATTTTTTCTTCTTCGATATATGGTCCGTTCCATTCTTTAGCTTTTTGTAAAGGATCTAAATATTTCCAGTAATAATAATTGTATAAATCATCTTCATTCATTTCTACTAGCAGTGGCTTTTTATTTGTATTTTTCAATCTTAATCTACTCCTACATTGTCCATAATTTATTGATAGTATATCCTTTTTTATTGAAATGATTACACATGATAAATTTAATTATTTTCAAAATATCTTGAATATTTTTATTAAGTTATATCTTGCTTTTAAAAAGATTAAAACACATACATATAGTGTATGTGTTTTGGCTATATTTATATCTTATAATTTCAAAGAAACTAATAAAAATCGATACAAAATACTCTTAAATTACATTTCCTATCACATAGATTTTCTCTAGCTAGCTATATTTTTATTTAAAGTTAAGTACTATAAAAAAATGAAAGAAGTAATTTGTATTTTCCTTTTTCTCTCTCTTGTACTGTACTTTTATCTATTCATTCTCCAACAATTTAAATTTTTTTTCTAGAGTTTGAAGTCCTTGATCTATAATCTTTTTTTGTTCAATTAAATTTTTTTGATGTTCTAAAAATATATTTTTTCGCTTCGTTTTTGTGTCACTTCCTTGATGATATAACTCCGCAATTTCTTTTAACGTTGATATGGGCATATGTGTCTGGCGCATACATTTTATAAATTCAATCCAATATAGGTCTTCTTCTGAAAAATCTCTATAACCATTCTTATTTCTCTGAACAAATGGAAAAAGTCCTGCTTTATCATATTATCGAATGGTGTGTTCACTGTTGCCTAAGTTATCGGTAACTTGTTTTTCTTGCATAATGTACCTCTTAAAAAAAGGTGACTTGATAAAGTCACCTTTTTGTCTATTTCATAAGTTGAACCAGTAAATCTTCATAGTCATTATCAATGATAGCTTCAAATCCAAATGTCGATGTCATATCGTTCTTTAATGACTCCACATTGTTATAACCAATGTGTTCAGGATCATCTATATTTAAACCAATGCCTTTAATATCATTATGGAATAAATTATTTTGATGCGATAGCTCAATAATCTCTTCAGCTAATGATTTAACGTAATTATGACTTGGCACAGATACACTCTTTTCATCTATTACCTTTGTTTCTGTAATAATTTTGATATCTGTTTCTTTCCCTTTAAATATTGCTAAAAAGTAATTCATATCAAAATGACCTCCTCATGATTAATAAGTAAACTAGCGTGTCGTATAACCGCCGTTAGCAAATAATGTTTGTCCGTTGATCCACCATCCATCTAAAGTTAAGAAAGTAATAATTGGCGCGATGTCTTCTATTTTTGTAAGTTGGTTATGAAGCGCTTGAGATTTATGGAATGCTACAGCATCTTCGCTTTCTTGTGGGTAGAAGAATGGCGTATCCATTGGTCCAGGAGCCACCGCGTTTACTGAAATGCCTCTATCCATAAACTCTGATGATGCTGCACGTGTATAATGCTCAACAGGCGATTTGCCTCCAGCATAAGTTGAATAAAAGCCTGTGTATGCAGCAAGCAATGCAGTGGCTAAAGTGATGATTTTACCATTATCATTCATAGATTTTTCAGCATATTTAATAAAGAAATAAGCTGATTTCGCGTTGATGTCTGCCATACTATCAAATTCTTCTTCAGTCGTTTCTGAAATAGGTTTTTTAAGCACTTTACCAACAGTATTTATTGCAATATCAACTTTTCCAAACGTCTCTTCAGCATGTTGAAATAAAGCTTGGACATTACTAACGTTTGTCAAATCACCAGAAAATAATGTACCTTCTCCGCCTAAGTTTTCAACTTTTGTAAGTGTCGCTTTTGCATCATCTAAAGATTTTTCATCATGGTGATGGATTACTAATTTGGCTCCTTCTTTAGCGTAAGTAGTACTTAATAAGCCACCAAGGTTCTTAGCACCACCAGCAATAACTACAACTTTGTCCTGTAGACTATTAAATTTACCCATATTATATAACCTCCTTTGAATATATTCCAACCATAAACCTTAGAGTGCGATATCAAGCAAGAGATTATTGAAAAATACTAATTATTTTTTGTGGTATCTTTGTATCATTAGGATGTGCTGTAACTATCCAATTATAAATATTTATGTTATTTATACAATGGTTTTTACATACTGTTGGCATATTCTTATATAAATCGGTATATTTTTGTTAATTCGACAACTCAACTTACTGATTTTAGTAAATAAGATTCACAGATGATTAAGTAAATTAAAATCGAAAACCACGAAATTGTGATTAGAGAAAAATAGAAATAAAATTATTCAAAAGGTAAAAGAGTTGTATAAATGTGCAAAATAGGAATAAATTAATTTTCCAAGTTCTTTTGTTATTTTTAAAAAGTAAAAATAATCTGATAAAATATTTTACTTTTTACAATTATAACCAGTAAAACATTGCTAAGCAAACTCATGTAAATTGTTCTACAATTTATAGAGAATTAAAAATCAGGAGGAATAAGATGGTCAAATCCGTGCAGGTTTATCATTACGATTCATTCAGTACAGAAGCCAATAAAGGGAACCCTGCTGGCGTTGTATTAGACACAGAAAATTTAACAGATTGGGAAATGCAAGAAATTGCATCGAGAGTTGGGTTTAATGAAACTGCGTTTCCTGTTAAATCTGATAAGGCAGACCTTAGAATACGTTTTTTCACGCCAGGTCATGAAATGAACCTTTGTGGTCATGCAACAATTGCCACGATTTATGCTTTAAAAGAAAAACAATTACTAAAAAACAAAAAAGAACTTACAATTGAAACTAAGGCAGGCATTTTAACTATTAGAATGAATGTATCTCATAATGACCAAATATATATCACTATGCAACATGCCACACCACAATTTGAAACATTCCATGGTTCTAAGAAAGCATTAGCTTATGCGCTAGATATTGAGGAAGAAGATATCGACGAAAATTTACCAGTTTTATATGGAAGTACAGGTGTTTGGACACTACTTGTTCCAGTGAAAAGTCTAGCTGTTTGTCAGAAAATGAAACCCAACAACACCCTATTCCCTTCTATATTAAACGAAAAGCCTAAAGTGTCTATTCATCCATTTTGTTTTGAAACATATCATCCAGATTCTAATATGCATGCGCGTCATTTTTCTTCACCTTTCTCTGGAACAATAGAGGATCCAGTTACTGGAACAGCTTCTGGAGTTATGGGGGCTTACTTTGTTAAATACATAAATAACATTTCAGACAATCCACTCAATCTTATCGTTGAACAAGGCCAAGAAATTGGTAAAAACGGTAAGGTGAAGGTTAGCATTACTTTAAATGGCGATGAATGGGATATAAAAATAACTGGAACAGCCGTTAGCGTTAAAACATTTATTGTTCATTTAACTGATGCGTGATTGAAATCAACTTAATAGATATAAAACATATAAGTTACAGAATTAGTGATAGCTATAGATCCCACATTATAAATATTATAGGATAAACATCAATAGCCGTAACTGATTTTTTAAGTAATTTAAAAGTTTAAATCATGTGCTTACCAAACATATATAATCAAATTCATAATAACTGCAATATAAAAGGACCAATCCATAAGATAATGGATTAGTCCTTTTTTTAAATATGAAATTTATAGCACAGTATCATTTATAAATAAATGCTTAAGCTTTTATATTTTTAGGTATAATGATTTGAGTCAGAATCACACCAATAATCATAATTGATAAACCTGTTAAAAATGAAGTAGTCGCAGCTACACTAGCACTATGGTTGACTTGTACTGCTGCAAAAATAGTTGTGTTAAGCGCAATTCCTAGCGCGCCACCTAGTGTTGCACACATTTTGTAGATACCTGAAGCTAAACCAACTTTTTCATCAGGTATGGTTAAAATTGCAACTGTAATTCCTGGTGTGGCACATAAACCATTTCCTATAGCACAAATGACAAAGCCAAACACGACAATGCCTACATACCAATCTGTTGGTAATACAGTTAAACTAATAAACATAATTCCTATTGCTGGAAATAATGGTCCTACTAATAACAGTGGCTTACCACCAAAGCGTAAGGATAATTTTTCTCCTAAACGGATCATCACAACTGCCATAATGACATAAGGTACAGTCACAAGACCTGCTTGAAAGGCATTTAATCCTAACTCTGTCTGCGCATACATATTAAATACTGTTGTTGTACCTACGCCAGAATTGAGTACAACATTGATCATTGAAGAACCCACAAACCCACGGTTTCGAAATAGTGAAAAATCAATGAATGGTGCATGTTTTTGTCTTTCAAAGAATATAAAGACAACTGTAGAAAGTACAAAAATTACAAGACACGTAATTGAAAAGGTGCTGAACCATCCTTGTTCAAATCCTTGTGTAGCAAATAAAGTAATACTTCCTATTAAAACTGCAAATAAAAACATCCCAACATAATCAAATGGTCTTGTGTCAATTTTTTCTTTTTCTACTTCTTCTGTTCCCCACAATAACCAAAATGCGATAATTGAAATAATAATAGAGATGATAAAGTTAGATTGCCAATTGACATATGTAGCTATCAATCCACCAACCATCGATGCTAAACCGATACCACCAACACTACCAATCATCAAGTAGCTAAATGCTCTACGCATTTCCTTACCTTTAAATTGCTCATTTATCACGCCTACAGTAGAAGGAAGTAAAATAGCCGCAGAAAGTCCTTGCAGCATACGTCCTACCAATAAGAACGCTGTCACACTAGATACAATAATGAGTAATGAGCCTAAAATACTAAAAATGATACCAATATAAGTCATTTTTAGTTTTCCTATTTTATCAGAAACATCACCTGCACCTACCATAAAAATACCAGTAGCAAATGATGCTAAACTGACAGATAAGTTAACAACGCCTGGTGTTGTTTGATAGGTATTTTGAACCTGTGTAGATATATTAATAAACGATTGGGCAAAAAGCCAATACGTTAACACACTTAACACAATAGCTAAAATCAATTTGTTGTTTGATTGTTGCTTTGTACTCACGATGCATGAGCCTCCTCATCTAAATATTGCATATAAAAATACGCACTAGATAGATATTATCATACAAAGTACAATTTATTTTATGATTTTTTACTATTTTTCTAATTCAATTAAAAATTTACTTTTATTTGAATCCTAAAAGTAAATTTAAAGTTTGTACAACCCCATCCTCATTATTATTAATTGCAATTAAATTAGCCTCTTTTTTTAATTCGGGATAGGCATTATCCATTGCGACTTTGTATTTGGCAGCTTTAAATAAATCTAAATCATTATATCCGTCACCAAATGCAATAGTTTCTGCAGGCGTAATTTGAAGTAAATTCTGAATTCGATTAATTGTGGTTCCTTTATTCACGCCCAAGTCTGCAATATCAATCCATGCCTCATCTGAAGCTACGATATAAACGTCTTTTTCAAAGTGTTTTAGACGGTCGGCAGTCTCTTTACAATTACCACTTGCGTCATGAACTGTAATTTTTAATAAATCTTCTTCAATATCGTTATAATCTTTAATATAGTTCACATGTTGATAAGAACCATGCACGTGCCTTTTCTCTAACTCCGAAATATTGTCTAACACATAAGCGCCAGTTTTTGAACAAGCCAGAATAGTTTGTGTATCATCAATTTCCCTTACCGTATCAATAATTTCTTTTGCTTTTTGATTTTCTATCTCTGCATTGTAAATAAAATCTCCATTATATTTAATTCGTGTTGCACTATCACCTACAATAAATGTATTCGTTGCGAGGTCACCTACGATATTTTCCACACGTTCACATTGTTTACCAGTGCAAAAGACAAAACGAATATCTTGATTTGCGCAATTTTCTTTTAACAATTGAAAAGTCTCACTATTAAATTGGCTGTCATCATTTAAAAATGTGCCATCCATGTCTACGACAATCAGTTTAATTTTCATAAAACTCCCCCTTTATTTAGCATTAAACTCATTGTATCTACTCATCATTATAATTAACAATTTTTCTAATAAGTATTGAGTCATTACTTTAAGGTGATTTGTTTTTTTTGATACTGTTTTGGTGTTAGCCTGTATTTTTCTTTAAAAACTTTAATAAAATAACTCGTTGTTGAAAAACCACATGCCATTGCAATATCTGTAATTGTGTAGGGATATTTACTACGCAACATTCTTACACTGTGCTCTAATCGTAAATTCACTAAGTATTACATAGGGGTCTGGTTTACATAGTATTTGAAGCATCTAACCGTTTCAGATATACTCATATGAATCTCTTCACTTAACATTTGTAATGAAATTTTCTTGTGAAAATGACTTTGTAAAAACGTTATCAGTCTTTTAATACGGTAGTCAAAATAGTATCGTTTTTGTTCATTTATCACTGCTGAATGCAGCAATAACCATTTTATTGCTTTATAATAATTGGCAGTAATCTCTAGTTCAAAATATAAATTTTGGTTTTCATATATTTGCCCAGCTGAGTTAATAATCTCTATAAGTTCTTGCTGCTGTTTGTCATCTTGAGATAAGTATATATACGGCACATGATGTGCTTTATTCATAATTTCTGACACATAATTAAATTCTACATAATTGGTAGTTTCTGGTATCTCAATATTCCAACAAAAATACTCTGTATGCGATACTTCACTCGTTAACTCATGCACAACATTTGAATTGATAAAAAGCCCGTCTCCTTTTTTAACATTAAATGTGTCGTCACCAATTGATACATTGAGTGCTCCATTAATCACATACATGAATTGCAATGCGTGATGCCAATGTATAGGAATGTAGCCAAATATCGTGCGATTTAAATACGTATGTAAAATAATATGTTTCCATTGTTTATCAGGAAATTGTATTAACTCTTCTCTTGTATTTTCTACGATAATTTCTTGATACATAAATTAGACACCTCAATATTTTGCTATTTTAAGCTCATTTTTATATATTATATCGCGTATTTTCACGCTATAGTATGAATATATTAATATTTAACAGGTGATCATATGGTAAATGAAACAAAATTTCGAATCGTAGGTATTTTATTAGCAATTGTAGGAGCATCCTTTTGGGGACTCGGTGGCACGGTATCAGATTTTCTTTTTCAACAAAGGGACATTGATATCAATTGGTATGTAACTGCGAGGTTATTAATCAGTGGCTTCGTCTTATTAATGATTTACAAAATAATTAATAGAAAATCTTCATTATTCGATATATTTAAAAATAAACATAGCCTATGCCAACTTTTTATTTTTTCAATTTTTGGTATGTTGCTCGTTCAATACGCTTATATGGCGTCTATCAATTTCGGTAATGCAGCAATCGCTACTTTACTCCAATATATAGCGCCAGTATATATCATTATTTGGTATGTTATCAGACGTAAAGAGCGCTTTAAACTTTTTGATTTGATCGCGATTGTCCTTACATTATCAGGTACATTTTTGCTACTAACCAACGGATCTTTTAGTAAACTTGTGGTATCTACACCAAGTGTAATTTGGGGGATTATATCTGGTTTAGCACTTGCATTCTATACACTTTACGCAACACAATTATTAACTCGCTTTCCGTCTATTTTAGTTGTCGGTTGGGCAATGTTAATTTCAGGCATTGTCATGAATTTCAAAGCACCTATATGGCAGTTTGATTGGTCCCATTTAACAGGATCGACTGCACTTTATTTAACTTTTGGTATTATTGCCGGAACTGCTATAGCATTCTTTTTCTTTATTGAAAGTTTAAATTACTTATCAGCAAAAGAAACCACACTTTTCGGCACAATCGAACCTGTTATGGCCATATTAGCAAGCGCGCTTTGGCTTAATGTTACATTTCGTAGTTTTCAACTTATTGGTATTCTACTGATTATCGTACTCATTTTAGCTTTATCCTTAAAAAAACAACATAATATAGAATAAACAATTCAACTTAAATCCAAAACATTATATTTAAACTTATAAAATGTTATGGTGGCCAGCATTATACTTTTTATCCTACTACCAATTAATAATATCTATAATACTTTACACACATTAAAAAAACGCTCTCTAAAATAGACACTAAAAAGTGAAAATTTTAAAGAGCATTTTATTATCTTTAACATATTAATTTTTGATGTTTTTAAGATTTTTTAAAATATACAGTACATAATAAATGATGCCGATACAAAACCAAATCAATGTATAGATCTTAGCCTGACCACTTAATCCCCAGAACACAATAAATACACAAATAAAAATAATCACTGGCATCACTGGGTAAAATGGCAATTTAAATGCTGGTTCTGGT
>ERZ1023458.150-NODE-150-length-17096-cov-4.753360_pt1 | contig 17096 bp, 10 predicted proteins | sample MGYA00380527_ERZ1023458 | MGnify/ENA primary metagenome ERZ1023458 (study PRJEB33173, sample SAMEA4830409) | metagenome | study: EMG produced TPA metagenomics assembly of the PRJEB25223 data set...
CGGGAAGGCTACACTCCAGAAAGTACGAATCTCACCAAAACCGTCGATTTTAGCGGATTCAAGCAACTCTGTAGGAATATTTTCACTAAATTGTTTCATGAGGAAGACACCGAATGGCCATCCAATCAAAGGCAAGATAACTGCCCAGAGAGTATCGTGGATTCCCATGAAGTTGACGATACGTACCAATGGTACAAGGACAACTTGTTTTGGAAGCGCCATAGCAGCGATAAAGATAGCAAATAGAATGCGTTGACCATAGAAACGTTTTTTAGCCAATACATAACCTGCTAGAGATGAGGTTGCACAAACTAAGAACATGGTTACCAATGAGATAAATACTGAGTTCCACATCCATTGCAAGGCAGGGTTCTGCACCATGAGTTGTTGGAAGTTTTCCATGGTTGGCATTTTAGGGAACCACTGAGGAGGAATAACAATTGTATCAGGTTGTGATTTGAATGCCCCTGTCAAAATCCAGTAGAATGGAAAGATGAACAGCACAGTCAACAAGAGCAAAATGATTGTTGAAATAACAGTAAAGGCTGTTAATGGTTTTTTTTCTGTAGATTGCATAGCTGTCTCCTTTCTTTAGTATTCTACGTCGTTTCCAAGTACTTTAAATTGAACAAAGCTTACGATAGCAATCATGACTGCCAAGAAGACACCAATTGTGTTGGCATAGCCGTATTCTGTCAATTGGAAGGCTTTTTCGTAAAGGTAGTACATCAAGGTACTTGTTGAGTAGTTTGGACCACCAGATGTCAAAAGCTGAATCAAGGCGAAACACTGGAATGAGTTAATTGTTGTGATGATTGCAATATAAAGAGTTGTTGGAAGAAGGCTTGGCCATTTAATCTTCCAAAAAACTTGAAACTCAGTTGCACCATCAACACGCGCCGCTTCAACCAGTGAATTGTCGATATTCCCCATGGCAGCGATATAAAGGATGATGGGCTGACCAACTGAAGTGGTCAAGAGAATAATCATAATCGCCATCAATGCCCAGTTTTTATCTCCCAACCAAGAAATGTTTTGGCTGATGATGTGGCTTGACTTAAGGACAAAGTTTAGAATCCCTGATAGTGGGTCATAAATCCATTTCCAAACAACTGTTACGGCAACACTACCTGTAACAACTGGAAGGAAGAATACGAAACGATAGAATGATCTAGCGATAGCATTTTGATGGTAGGTCTGTGACGCTACAAAGAGTGAGAATAGAACAACAACTGGCACAGATCCAATAACCAAAATAACTGTGTTAATCAAAGATTTTGTAAAGACAGGATCTTTAAACATACGGATATAGTTATCTAAGCCCACAAATTCAAAGCTAGTCATAGAGTAGTTAAAGAAACTTGTAATAAAGCCCATAATCATTGGAGCCAATACAAAGATGACAAAGAAGAACAACACTGGTGCTAGGAAAGCATAGGAAATCACTGTTTCCCGCATACGGATTTTATTGACTTTCACAGTCGGCACCTCTCTTTCAAATAGAATAATTTTTTGACTTTCTTGAACTGTTTTAAAATCAAAATGAAATTTTTTATGATTCGCTTATGTAAGAACTTTATTTTAATTTCGTGACAGTTTCTTACATTTTAAACAAAAGCCCCCTTTTCTTACACTATCTGTGTAGAGGGAAAAGGGGGTATACACTCTTAGGTTCTTTAAAAAACTACTTTTTATAGAATAACTAAGGACTATTGTTTCATAGCTTTTTTGATTGTTTCGTTCGCTTTTTCAGTGAAGGCTTTCAAAGCATCTGCTGGTTTTTCGTCACCATTTGATACAGATTGCAACATTGGGAACCAAAGTGTTCTCATTTCAGCAAATCCATCAATAGTGTTGTAGTATGGTGAGTAGTATTGAGTCCAGCCGCTGATTGTTTCCATGCGTTTGTCTTCATAAAGTTTTCCAAATGAAGTACGGACTGGGAAAGCACCTGTACGAACTACGTCTTTAGGTCCCCACTCTTTGTCATCTGCGATAAACTGGATGAATTTCTTAGATGCAGCGACTTTCTTGTCGTCTTTATTGTTGAATACTGCAAATCCGTTTACAAGGTATTCAAGAGCTGGCTTACCTTCGTCTGATGGGAATGGTACTTCTACCACTTCTACCTTACTTGCTTCTAAAAGTTTAGCTTGGATACCATTTTGAGCTGGTGCCCAAAGGATTGTGTAAGATGTTTGACCGTTGGCAAAGTTTTGGATATCTGCCCCACCGTCAAATTGTGAACCATTATTGATCAAATTGTCTTTAATCCAGCTAGTTGCTTTTTCAAGACCTTTGACGAATTTAGGATCATCAGTTGTATATTTGCTAACTTTTTCATCTGTTACAGAACCGCTATAAAGGTTAGAGATAAAGGCACGTGTTCCTTGGTCTCCCCCTTGACCAGAACTGAACAATGAACCTGGTGTGTAACCCTTGTCTTTAAGTGCTTTCAATACTTTTTCAAAATCATCAGTTGTCCAACCTTCTTTTACAAGGTTTGCTACTCCAGCATCTTCTAACATTTTCTTGTTCATTGCCATGTAGAATGGGGCAGAACTAATCGGATACATATAAGCCTTGTCTCCAGCTTTACTTGCTTGTACGATGTTTTCATTGTTGACATCTTTAACAAATTCATCTGTGAAGAGGTCATTCAACTCAGCCAATTTACCGTTTTTACCGTATTGGATGATACGTCCTGGTGCATCAAAGAGTACGTCTGGAGCTGTTCCTGCTTCGATGGCTGTTGTGATTTTTTCAGGACCTGACTTGAAGTCGATGGTTTCCAATTTCACTTTTATATCTGGATTCGCTTTTTTCAACGCTTCGATGATTGATTTTTCATAAGTTCCAACACCGTCACCAGTTTTTTCTTGGGTAAATACTGGGAATGCCCACCAAGTGATTTCTGTTTTGGCACCGTCACCACCTGATTTGGCAGCATCTTTACTTCCGCCAGAATTGCCACAAGCAGCAAGACCAAGAACCGCAGCACCCGCAAGTACTGTACAAGCTAATTTTCTAAATTTCATTTGTATTCTCCTATGTAATAAGCGTATCCAACTTGGATAATGAGTTCTTTATTTCTTGTATGCGATTTCATTTCATCCTACTCATCCATCACTCTCCTCTGTTTTTTATTAAGTCAGTAAGTACTTAATCATCTACACCTAAAATTTCATTAATACTATTTTTATATAAGATTGCTTTTGCTCCATAGATTGCTTGAATGCCACCCTTCACTTCTAAGACATCAACTGCACCAATTTGTTTTAAAAGTGCTTTATCAACTTGATTAACTTCTTTTACAGCTACACGTAAACGTGTCACACAAGCATCTACATCTTCTATATTATTTGATCCACCCAAGGCTCTGATAATTTGTAGGCTATCCTGTTTTAAATAATCTGCAGTATTTGAAGTTGAATCTGCGGATTCAGAAATTTCTTTAGAATCTACTTCTTCTCCTCGCCCTGGCGTTAGAACGTTGAATTGAGTAATGAACCATCTAAAAATAATATAATACAAAACACTCCAAATAAGTCCAAATGGAATCTGAAGAACCCAATTCGTCTTAGCGTTCCCCTGCAAAATTCCAAATAAAGTGAAATCGATTACACCTCCTGAAAATGTGTTTCCTATTGAAATATTTAAGACGTCTGCAATAAAGAAGCTAACACCATCAAGGAATGCGTGAACAACATATAGAACCGGACTGACGAATAGAAACATAAATTCAATTGGTTCTGTAATACCGGTAATAAAAGATGTTAAAGCAACTCCAAAAAACAAACCCGCGTATTTTTTACGACGATTTTTAGGAACACTATGGTACATCGCTAAACAGGCAGCCGGTAAACCGAACATCATTGTTGAGAAACGACCTGCAAAAAACCTTGTTCCTTCTGTAAATAATCCAGAATGGGCCAAATCGGCTAATTGAGCAAAAAATATTTTTTGAGCTCCAACCACTGTTTGTCCTGCAACAGTTTCAACACCACCAAGTTCAGTATACCAAAACATAGGGTAAATTATATGATGTAAGCCTACTGCTCCAGAAAGTCTCATTAAAAATCCATATAGAAAAGTTCCAATTGGACCCGCCTGAGAAATATATCCACCTGTAGAAACAAGAAGTTGTTGGAAAGGTGGCCAAATAACAAAGAAGACAAAGCCAATCAAGATAGAAGAGAACGATGTAACAATAGGAACGAAGCGTGAACCTCCAAAGAATCCTAAAGCGGAAGGTAATTGAATATTGTTATATCGGTTGTGCAAATATACGGCAACTATTCCGACAACTAATGCTCCAATAACTCCAGTATCAATTGCAGATCCTTCTGCCATAAAAAGTTTTACCAAAGCTTTGATCGTTGCAGTCATAACTAAGTAACCAGTTACTCCTGCTAACGCAGCGGTTCCTTTATCTCGTTTCGCTAAGCCAATACATAATCCCACACAGAGAAGTAGTGACAAATTACTGAATACAACCTCTCCTGCAGAGCTCATTACTTGGAATATTGATTGAAAAATACTATTGTCTAGTATTGGATAAGTTGCTATCGTGGTTGGGTTTGAAAGTGCACCACCAATCCCCAAAAGTAGACCTGCTGCAGGAAGTATAGCTATAGGTAACATAAAAGCTTTTCCAACTTTTTGTAAAACTTTAAACATAAAACTCCCCCTCACATCTTATTTAAGACTAGCAACGAAGCGTTCTGTAATCTCTTTTGGTCTAGTAATGGCGCCACCAACAACGATGCCTCGCACTCCATATTCAAGGATTTGTTTGGCTTGTTCTGGTGTATGAATTTTTCCTTCTGCAATGACATCTACACCGGCATCACAGAGTTTCTTAATCAATTCAAAATCTGGACCGTCTACTTTTGGACTGTAGGATGTGTAGCCTGATAAGGTTGTTCCGACAAAGTCAATTCCTGCTTCTACAGCTGCTAGCCCTTCTTCGAAGATACTAGTATCAGCCATCAAAAGCTGATTAGGATATTTCTCCTTAACCTGACGAATGAACTCTTGAATTTCCAAACCATCGTAACGTTCACGCTTGGTACAATCCAGAGCAATCACCTCGATGTCCAGTTCTGCCAATTCATCAACTTCTTTCATAGTAGCCGTGATGAAGGGTTCCTGAGGTGGATAATCACGTTTGATAATCCCAATGATTGGAAGTTTAGTGACTTCCTTAATTTCCTTGATATCGCGAACACTGTTTGCTCGGATACCGACTGCTCCACCTTGCTCAGCCGCTTTGACCAGCAAGGGAATCACCCCTCCCGCTTCTGTATAAAGCGGTTCATGAGGAAGAGCCTGACAAGAAACGATGATTCCATCTTTGATTTGCTCAATCAAGGCTTCTTTGCTAATCTGTGGCATCCTCTTTCCTCCTTTTCTTTATTTCTATGAGATTATTATACCTTAAAATTAAAACGCTTTCAATAGTTTGTAGTATAATAGATTTCAGTTTCAAAAACTAGCAAAGTCAAACAGCTCCTCTAAAAGTACTTTCAGAGGAGCAAGTCGACCTATAATAGGAGAATACCAAAATTTATTTTACAATTTCTGACAATCTTACTTTGCGATCTTCAAACATAGACTGGGTACAAGCATCTGCAGTAGCAATTGCTTCTAGGGCAGCTTCACCTGTCAAAAGTTTTGCAAATTCTTCTGATACTGGAGCTCCTTCCATAATCTCATGCAGATAGCGCATTTCTTTATCAATGACAGATGATAGCCATAATGGAGTACGTTTACCTGGTTTACCATAAGCAATTGCTCCATCCATCTCTGTACTATGATAGATACGAGTCCGATCATCATCTTCTTCTTGCGATTCGTGAATCAAGAAATAGCTTTCTTGCCCATCTAGCTTAAGAGTTCCTTTACAGTTGAATAAGTCTAAGCGGATGGCACCTTTGCTTCCTTGGATTAAGACATAATGTTCACCCCAACGATAAGCTGAACCCCATTCTAACAAGGCAAAACGCTTATTAGAAAATTCCATATTGACAAAAATCATATCATCTTCATCACCGAAATGTTCACCTTCATGGGCCACATTTCCACCTGTCATGGTTACAGTTTCAGGCATGCCCCCCATAAGGAATTGAACGCAATCCAATTCATGGATGTGGCGCTACAAGTCACCACCTGATTTTTCACGAATTTTTTTCCATGATACTGACGGTTGTTGTTCTTCCCAACCATTACGAGCTGTATGACAATATAGAACGTCTCCGATAACTCCTTGATTAATGAGTTCTTTTGCATGATGAACACCATTAAAGAAATTCATAATATGTCCTGCCATAAAGGTTACATTGTTTTCTTTACACGCATCTACCATCTCGCGACAATCTTGATAAGAAAGCGCAATTGGTTTTTCACAGAAAACATTTTTACCATGCTGTGCAGCCTTAATAACCGGTTCCTTATGAAGATTATTTGGAGTTGCGACGATAACACAATCTACTTCATCGCTAGAAACCAACTCATCTAAGGAACTTGCTACTTTTGCTCCCAATTCTTCTGCAATCGCCTCTGCATTATCTGGATCATAGAGAAGAGTAATCTCTGCTCCATCATTCTTTTGCATATAGCGAGCCAATTCAGCTCCAAAATACCCTGCTCCAACAACACCGTATTTAACCATGTTTTTTCTCCTTTATTTTGTTAAATCATTAATTTCCAAATCTATATACTGAACTACATTGCTTAAATGCAATTCATTTCTCGACCACGAATCATATTTTTCAAACAGTACAGCTATGTGATGATTTGGCAATTCTGTAATCGCAGAATAGGCATAACCATACGAAGGCAAATCAATATCATAGTGGTATTTCCAATCAATACTATCATCTTCTTTATTGACTAAACCGACAACTAATTGACCTCCCTTACGGCCACTTCTAGAATTTGGTGTACTCAAAATGACTGCTTCTTTTCCATCAATTAATTGAGAGTATTTAATTGCAGATACTTGTGTGCCATATGAAGTTTGTTGGATTCCATCAATATACGAAACTTCCGACCATGTTTCTCCAGAATCTCTACTAGTCATATAAGCTATCTTACCTGTAGTGGTTCTAAAGAATGTTCTAATCACACCATCTCTCAGTTCAACCATTTGTGCTTCTGCTGTTGCATTTTCAAACGGAATTGAAGCTGAGGATTTCTTCCATGTTTGACCACTATCATCCGAAATGAGATAGGTTAGTTCTCCACTAGTATATGTTGCAAAAATCAATCTGTTACTTGATTTTAATGCTAAACCTTGTCCGGGACACAAGTAAGTTCCATTATGTTTTTCTCCTAAGAACGGAGGCAACAACTTAAATTGTTCCCAACTCTCTCCTCTATTCTGACTAGTTGTCATTGCTATATAATTAGTAGGAGTCACTTTAAATAACGAATCTTTGTAGAAAACATTCATAGGAACCTGTTTTCCATTATGCCTTTCTCTTAAAGAGCCACTATCAAAATCAACCGAATATTGTTCGACTGTTAAAGACTTTCCTCCCTCCAAAACTTCATACTTATCATTTATAGTATAATTTGTAGGTTTATTAGTTGTTTCATCATAAACGACACCATTTTCTCTAACTGTATAACGGAAATCGTTATCTCCATTCTTCTTTAGTTTTAAATAATAATGGCCATTTATTTCTTTAAAACCTGAGTCGGCTTTATTTGCATTATTATTTCCAATACCCGCAGGCATAACATCAGCTAGTAATATCGTTTTCCCAGATTTTTTATCTTCAACAATGGATGAATCTATGAATGAAGCACTTCCACTAATTTGACTATTCTTTAATTTATTATCTCGTGGCCAGTAAACTAACTGCTCCTCATAGTCATTAAACTTCATAGCAAAAATTGGCTCACTCCACGTTTTCCCATTATCATCACTATAAGAAGTGGCAATATTAATCTTACTTTTAGAATCATGAGTCCCACCATAACGTGCATCAATACTTGATAGAACTCTTCCACTACTTAATGTATATAGTGTCGGTATTCTAAAATAGTTAGCTTGAGTAGAATCTCCTGATTGGAAAATTAACTGAAATGGATTTGACAAGGGAATAGTTGAAACTTCCTGATCACTAATTGCTTTGTTAAATAGACTGATTTCATCAATACTTCCTTTTGCGAGGTAATGTTCCTTGCCTTCACGATTAACAGCTCCTAGTGTTGCCTTATCTATACCATTTATATTTGAAATTGGCAAAAATGTATCAACTGTTTCAGAGAACACTTCTATTCCATTAACATACATTGTGTATGTTTTATCTTTAGAATCAGATACAAATACTAGTGTATTTTCAACTGCCTGTCCTTTATGCTTTCCCCATAATGAAGCTGGTCTAGAAAATAAATAATTTATTCCCTTTTGGGCGTCTCTTATTTCTACACCTATCTCACCAGAATCTCTCATGAAAATTGAAAAGTAATTATTTTTAAAGCCTGCTTTACTATTAGATAGGCCAAACAAAGCTTGAAGAGAGTTTGGTTTATCTGCTTTAAATTTCATTACTACTGTCTGACTCTCTCCAGACAATTTATCTAATAACAAAGGGCTGATATCTATACTCTTATTGTTCAGTTGATATGAACCTCCTTGAAAAATAGGAGATATGGACAGTTGACCATAGTTTAATTCATTCGCATGAATCAAAGTGGGGACTCCCATTAAAAGACTAATGCCTACAACGGAAATTCCTAGTTTTGAATAAAGACCTCTTTTATTCATTTTTTTCCTTCTTTCGTCTACTTCACAGATCCTTCTGATAATCCACTTGCAATCTTATTTTGGATGATAGAGAAGAAAATAATTGATGGAAGAACTACAATAACAGACGCTGCCATCATATCTCCCCAGTCTAGTATTTCTGAACCATTAAGTGAACGAAGGGCTACTGCTACTGTCATCTTTCCTGTATTGTTAATCAAAATCAAGGCATACAGGAATTCATTCCAAGCATTGATAAATGTATAAATAGCTGTTGCTACAATACCTGGTGCTACAATCGGTAGCACAACTTTATAAAACGTAACAAATTTATTTGCACCATCAATTCTAGCCGCTTCTTCAATTCCAATTGGAACTGTTTGGAAAAATCCAACTAAGAGCCAAACTGCATATGGAACACTAAAAGATAGATAAACCATCATCAAGCCAAATAAACTATTTGTTAACCCAACTTTAGCAATGGCAATTGAATAGGGAATTGCTAACAAAATTGGTGGGAAAATGTAGGTAATGACGAGTAGTCTCGACATGATTGCTCCCAATTTAGGAAAGAATCGAACAATACCATAGGCTGCCATAGCAGAAATAATAATCGCAATGAGGGTTGTAGCCAAGGCAATGATTAAACTGTTTCGAATGTTATCAATGAAGTGCAAATCGTTGATAACATGAGTGAAATAATCTAATGTAAACTGTTCAGGCCAAAATCGTGTTGGATACTGAGTTAATTCCCCTTTCCCTTTGACAGAAGATATGATAATCCATACCAATGGGAAAATTGCAACGATGGTCGCACCAACTAAAAGTACATGTGAGAGAATATCTAAATAAATACTGGATTTCTTCTTCATTATTTTCTACCCTCCTTTTCCCACTTACTGATGATAGCAAAGTAGATAAAGCAAATCGCCACCAAGAAGATAAAGAGCAATACTGTAACTGCTGAAGCACGACCCAACAATTTAGTTCCCCAACCCAGGTTGTAAGCAAAAATTGGAAGCGTCGTTGTAGCATTGGCTGGTCCACCACCAGTAATTAGGTAGATAATGTCAAAGTTGTTAAAGATCCATACAGTTCTCAAAACAACTAGAAGTCCTACAACCACTTTAATATGTGGAAAGACGATAAACTTGAACACCTGCCAACTTGAAGCACCATCTATCTTAGCAGCCTCAAATTGTTCTTCTGGTACTGTTTGCAAAGCTGAAAGCACATTAACCATAATCATTGGTGCTCCAAACCAAATGTTGATAAACACCAAACATAGGAATGCCCATGTACTATCTGTCAAAAATGCAGGTGTATGTTCCATTAAACCTAATTTTACGATTAGATTAGGTAAGTAGCCATAAACCCCGTTTAGAATCCACTGCCAAGAAAAGGCAATAACGATGGTAGGAAATGCCCAAGGAACAATCAATAAGGTCCTATATAATTTCTTGAAGTGGCGTACTCTGTGAAGAGCTAAAGCCAATACAAACCCTACTAAAACTTGACCAACTAATGAGAAAACGGTCCACTTAATTGAATTAAAGAACGCATTAAAGAAGTTGGGATCTGATAGCACAGCTTTATAGTTAGCCAAACCAACAAATTTATAATTAGGCATAATCAAATGCTTATTGGTAAAGCTATAAAAAATACTCGAGAAAAACGGATAAACAAAGAGTAATCCTACGATAATCATAGCTGGCAAAACAAATATCCAGCGAGTTAAATTACGTTCTTTAACCATTCTCCTTCTCCCTTCTTTTACAAGATTGGGCTAGAGCTTTTCAGCTCACTAGCCCACCTATTTTCTAGTCTTTTACATCTACTGAACAGCCTCAAATAAATCGTTTAATTGTTTTTCTGCTTCTTTTGCTGCTTTCATAGGATCTGTTACATTTGTAATGATATCTTGGAACATTTGTTCAATAATGTGTTGGTTAGTCAACATACCAGCTTGTACACTTGGTCCATTTTCATAACCAATAGCAGTACCTTTTTTAACAGCTTCAGTAATTACTTCTTCAGCATGTTTAAATTTCTTACGAGTTTCATTTTCTTTATAGGCTGCAGAATCGCTAATCCCCTTAATAGTTGGCAACATACCTACTGGAGTTGAATCAAGGAATTTAACGTAGTCTTCTTCATTATAAAGTGCTTCTAAGAATGCTTTAGCAACTTCTGGATGTTTTGAATTTTTCCAAACAGCCATTGGAATGTTTGAGGTTTCAATTCCTTGCTCTGTACCAGACTCTTTGATTTTTGGAATAGGATAAGCATCAATCGAATCAATCAATTGAGGACTGTTGGCATTAATTCCTCCGATATGGAAGCCAGAGTTAAAGTCAAATGCTGTTTTTCCTTGATAGAACAAGGTAGCTTGTTGAAGGACATTAAAGTTCAAAGAATCTTGAGGTGAGATTTCTTTATACAATTTAACCCAGTATTTAATACCATCTTGAGCAAGTTGGCTTGTCAAGTCTGCTTTAAGATCTTTTGTTAAGAGGCTTCCTCCGCCACTACGTACGTAGAAGTTCAAGAAACGTGTTGCCATTAAGTCATTTGTTCCAAACGGAACAGACAAGCCATAAACTCCAGCTTCTTTCAATTTTTTAGAAGCTTCATAGAGTTGATCCCAAGTTTTAGGAACCTCAATATTATGTTCTTTTAACAAATCTGTTCTAACCCACATGACTTGTGCATGTGAATAAAGAGGAACAGAGTAGTAATCATCTCCGATTTTTGCTTCATTTAAGGCAGTTTCGTTAAATTTATCTTGTCCAATACGCTTGATAGAATCATTTAGCGGAACCAAAGCATCTGAGTTGACCATTTCCATTACTTGGTTAGGAAGAGCTGTACTGATATCTGGCACATTTCCATTTGCTAAACCTGTAGTCCATTTAGTATAGAAGTCATTCCAAGAAAATGTTTCAATCTTGATTTTCGTTTTTGGATGCTTTTGCATGAAAGCATCTGCTGATTTTTGAATACTTTCTAAACGGGGTCCTTGAGTAAAGGAGTGCCACATTGTAATCTCACCAGATAATTCTGTTGGTGGTTCAGTACTAGTTGTAGCTTCTTTTTTTCCTGAACAAGCTACCAAGGCAACAGCCGCTAGCGCAATTCCAGCTAGACATAAAAACTTTCTCATTTTTTTCATCGTTCTTCTCTTTCTACATTAAGAAATCGCAACTTTAAAGACAACTTTTTTCACAGGTTCATCATTTATACGAACCTTGGGTTGATGTAAATCTTCTGGAAAAGTGATGAGGCATTCGCCAGCTCTCAAATGAACCAACTGTTCCACTTTCCCTGTGTATAATTCAATATCTTTCTCTTCATCATACTCTTGGGTAACGCTTACATTTTCCGGCGATGTAACAGCCATGGCTTCTTCGTTTTCCAAAACTAAATGAATATCCAAATATTTTTGGTGTGTTTCAAAGAAAGCCCCTGCTTGACCATCTGCTAGATAAGTAAAGCAATTCCCAAACAATCGATTACCATCGATAGCAATCGAACCTTCTGTTAAATTTTCTAGTCCTGTTTTTTCTAGAAAATCTATTAATGTTGCAAAATGTGGATTTACTCCCACATAAGTTCCTAAACGGCTAATTTTTGTAATAATTATCTCTTCTAACCTCCTTTCTCAATCTATTTTTCCTATCCAAGTTCCCCATTCTTCTGTCTAGCATTTTCTACTAGAAGGACATAAAAACACTACTCTCTAGCCTATACTCTTTGAAAATCTCTTCAAACCACAGTCGCTTCACCTTGGATTATATACGTCAGTCTTATCTACAACCTCAAAGCGGTGTTTTGGGCAATCTGCTACTAGCTTGCTAGTTTCTTCTTTGATTTTCATTAAGTATCTCCTCAATCTTCACAAGGAGGTCTGATTTTTCTAGCGACAAACAGAATAAATAAGTTAGTTCAATTAGCTACCTTCCTTATAGATGAAATTGATATTCATGAAGGAAGTCGCCCTTTATTTTTTGCAAAAGATACTAGTATGAATCTATTTGGGGACTTGAATTTATAAGCTGCTCACTTCGTTTTTCTAAAATAATTCTAATCTATTATTCTAGCACTAATAGACTCTTTGGCTAAATCTCCTTTCTACATCTCGTTTCACCAAAAACTTTTAAGAGAGAAATACTCTATATTTCATTCTCTAAATTAGTTTTGTTACCGTTTTCAATTAGAGTATACTTTTTTTTTTTAGTATTTCAAGTCTTTTTCTAATTTGGAATTTAGTTTCAAATCTTTTTTAACTATATCAAGTATATTAAAAGTACTTTCAAAAATAATCAAATTCTTACAATACTTGTTTCGAGTGGACAAGATAAGAAAACAAGAAAGTCAATTTTAGGAGAAGACAAGGTTAATAGTCGCATAATATATTGAATCTATAACAGTACACCTTGACTGCTAAAATTTTTCTATAAATTAATTTGACTTTCCTGATAGAGTTGTTCACATCTTATTTCAATCTACTATATTTTATAGAACAGACTACTCTGAAAGTAGTTTCAGACCTCTTATGATTTCGTATCAGCCTGAATGTCATCAAAAAAAGATAGCAGGCTTGAAAACCTGCTATCTCCTTCTATTTTTACAAAATCAAATGTTTAGAATTCTTCTCTTATTGTTCTCTCTTTTTCCCTAGCGTAAACAGACCAAGGAAGAAAGCTGTTAGTCCTAGTGAAGCTAGGAGGTCACTCTCCTTGTTCCCTGTTTCAGGAAGTGCCTGCTGAGCAAGAGGAGCTTTGTAAGTATAATCTTCTTTTGTAGTAAGAGTTACAAGCGAATCAGATCCCTTATACTCTGCGATTTCATGAACAGCTGGCTCTGTACCATTAACTCCCCCTGTAAATTCTGGAACTTCATGCACCGCTGCTTTGCTACCATTTACTCCGCCAGGAACTCTGGCACCTGCTAGATTTACAGGAAGATTATGCATACTTTCGATGCTTCCTTTAGCTATACCAATAATTTCCTGTCCGATATCTTCCTTATCTACTGCAAACAACAAGGTCTTGCTATCATACTGGGTTAGGAAAGTCGCTGTTTTACCATTTGCCAATTGAAGGGTTGGAGCCTTGTTGACCAATACTTCTGAGTCGAACTCCAAGCCAATAACTCCTTTGCCCATCTCTCCTTTGCCCATCTCTCTAGTTCGCTTCACTTTCGCTTCGGTAGGAGAAATCAGATTTTTGCTCAAAAATTCCCAATTAAATTTTCTAAATGATAGGGTATAGGCATTTTGTCCTTTTTCAGTATGTTCATACAAGATGCCATACTCCCCATTTCCTAATTCTTGGAGCGAATTATAGGCAAACTCTCCTTTTTGAATTGGATTGTGTTTGAGCCAAGTCAACTCACCATTTTCTTCGATACGTGCCAAGTGGACCATCCCATTTTCACGTTTCGGTCCACCTGCATTACTGAGGATGATGTATTCTTTTCCTTCGTGCATCGTATGGATAGCAGACATTTGAACATAGACATCTTTAACCTGTGGATAACGTTTGATATCCTTCTCCCAAGTCACTCCTCCGTCTTTACTTGTAGCAACCTGAAGATCTCCAGTCAAACCACGCATAAAGAGTTTAACATCTCCATTGTTTAGTTGTACCACCGTTGATTCTGTATTTTGCGCACGTTTATTGTTCATCGTAGAAGAGTGGATCTTTTGACCGTCTACCTGACGGTTATCGTTGACCGCTTCTCCAGCATGCCAAGTTTTTCCATGATCATCTGAATAGATGACACGAGAAGATTGCGAGCCATTTAAGTGAGATACATTATTAGTCGTATAAACCGGTATCAAAATCCGTCCCTTGTGAGGCCCATTCCGAAGTACAATTCCTGTTCCAGGACCTACACCCAAGAATTTCATCCAATCGGCTTTGACCATCGGAGTAATATCTTGAGGCGCTGACCATGTCTTCCCGTCGTCATCACTGTAGGACATCCATAGATAGCTATCCTTGGCAATTCTAAATGGAGAAGTTTTGTTTGTTGTGAAGTAGATATTTCCTAGTAATTGGTCACCCTTGTATAGATCACCCTTGTCGCTATAGGCTGGTTTAACAGGATCTACAACAACGCGATAGTCTGTCGCCTTACCATCTGGTGTATAGACAGTACCATTTTCTCGAATGGTATAAGCTTCCTTTTCTCCCTCACGATAGAGGATTTGATAGGTTTTTCCATCGATTTCTTTGTAGGCTTCTTCTTTTTGTGAAGACATTCCAAAGATTCCCTTCCCTTCTGGGAACATGTCATAGATAGAAAAGATTCGTTTGGTTTCAGGATCTTGAACCAACACCATATCGATATTCACTGGTGAACCGATCGATGGGTCAGAAGCTTTTGGATTGTCACGTAAGTTGGTAATGGTTACTCGGTCACCCCAAGTTTTACCATTATCTTCACTACGTCTGATGACCATACCGATATCACCCCAGTCACTCGAATGGAGACGGCGTTCATCTGCACCTGCGATCAAAGTTCCTTTATCTGTCTTGAGAAGTGCTGGAATACGATAACTCTTGATTCCATCTTTATTTGGTTTACCGTTACGCCCGCTTTCGAATATGTCCGTTTTCTCTGTTAAAGCCGCTCCTTCAGGTAGTTTTTTTTCTAAATCTGAGCGTTTAAAAAGTTGACTACGTTTTTGTACCTCTTCTGGTGTTAAAGCACGCTTATACACAGTGAGATTCCTAATCTGTAGATTTGACCCCCAAACCGTATTGTTGGCACGCTTGGTTGCTCCGATTTGCACATGCGTTACATCTGGCATATCTTTAATGAAATTGCCAGATTTCAGACTTGTTCGAGATAAAACACCATTAACATACAGGCGAACTCGACCATTTGGCAATTCTGCTGTCGGTTTTTCAACTGTGAAAGTCACAGAATTCCACTGACCTGGTTTAACTTTTAAGGGTGCATCGTTGTAATTATTGTAAAACTGTTTCCCATCCGAACCACGCCCCTCTAGAGTAGCAGTATTATTGTAAACTGCCATAGTGAAGTACTCATCTTTTTTAGTAGCACTTGACACAGAAAAGAGATTATAGAATGCTGGAGCCTTGGCATCTGGCTTAAACTCCATGTGAACTGTTGCGTTTTCAAGTTTCTTTAGTTTATCTAGTTCACTTGATAAATCAACTCTCTGACCATTTGAAGCATTGGTTTCAACATCTTCTTTTTCTATCACTGTTTCGACATTTTCCAAATCTCGTGCATAGTAATCTCTTGGAATTTTTTCTTCTTGCTTATCTTTCCTTTCTTGTTCTTGCTTATTGCCAGAAAGTTCAGTCTCTGAAGAAGGCTGGCTCTTTTCTGTATCAGTTAGGGTTGAGCTCTCCCCCGAAAGTTGAGTTTCATTTGCCAGAGGTTGCTCACTTGCCCCTTCTTGAGCTAAAACAGGAGACGTTCCAAATACCACTGCTCCTACAATCATAGAAACCGCTCCTACCGATAGTTTCCTAATGCTATAACGACACTTACGTTCTTGAACACTCCGATTCATACTGATCCTCTCTATATCTATATCCCGATTTCTGAAATAAGACATTTACTCCAGAAAATGCACTTAGTTTGTCTTTTATTAACTTTCTTTTACTACAGTTCATTTAAATGACAAAAATGAACTAAACAAACTATCTCAAATTGGTGCCAATTTTCCCCTCTCCTTTCTCCAATCAGACTCCTGCCAATCTAGTTTATCTACCAGGACACCACTGCAATTAAACTAAAATATCTCTTTATAAGCAAATGATGGACATCAGCTTATGCTATTTACACCATACTTCCTGCTCAATCCTTATCGAACACTTTTTCAAATAGCTTTTCATAAGCATAAATACTTGTAGAAATAATGGGAAATATAATCAAGCTCACAATCAGAATCTTATCCAGCTTAAAGGGGACAATCCCAAATAAGTGAAGAAATAAATCAATCAGAAAACTGTCGAAAAAAACTGTCAAAAGTAGTTCAACTTGTCTTTTTCTCTGCTTTTTTGTCTTGAATGCCTTAAATATCATATTATTCCCCTTTTCTAAGCTTCAATCCCTTCTCTCTATCTGTTATTTCGCATAGCTACTACTATTTTTACAGCAATCTATCTTTAAATATACATAAAGATAGATTCTATCACTTTTTATAAGTGTTAATAAATTTATTATACCTCATTTTTAAAACGCTTTCAATATAGTGTAATATAGTAGATTTTAGTTTCAAAAAATTCTTTTATATAATAATGTCCTTGAAAGTAGTTTCAGCTGAACATTTATAGTCCATAAAAAGAAAACA
>ERZ1023458.159-NODE-159-length-15878-cov-4.882134_pt1 | contig 15878 bp, 11 predicted proteins | sample MGYA00380527_ERZ1023458 | MGnify/ENA primary metagenome ERZ1023458 (study PRJEB33173, sample SAMEA4830409) | metagenome | study: EMG produced TPA metagenomics assembly of the PRJEB25223 data set...
GGTCACGTTTTGTTCGACTTATGATTATCTTCTCTTGTCCCGTTTTCTCATTGTTGTTCTTCGGGCTGGTGCTCTGATGTTGCATCATCAGTTTTACCCGCTTCATTTTCCCAGTGTTGATTATTTCCTGGGTTATACTGATTGGACGTTGATTGATTTGGTAACTTTGGTTGTTCTTTCGCTGCTGTATATGATTCTTTTTGTTGTTGGTTATCAGAAGATTGTGCCACTTTATTGTCATTTTGATTCATTTCATTGGTTGTTGCTGCTGTTGTTTTCTGTTGATTCTCTAATTCCGATGCACTAGCATCTTGTGTCCCCACAAAAATTCCTGCCGCTGACATCGTAAATATGATACTCGAGGTGCTTTTTTTCATAAAATAACGCCACTCCTATCTATTTTTTAAGTTACCAATTCATATTGATTACCATGAACGTAACAAAATAGTATTAAGTTCAAATTAAATAGAAGTAAATGTTAAATTAAAAAAGTGAACCAGAAATCTAATTAAAAAGATTTCATAGTCCACCTCATAATGTTGACTAGTTATAAAATTTCACCAGCATTTAAACAGTTATAGTAAAGCAGTATTTTATACACCGTCATATTTATTTATAATTTCTATCCTCCAAAGAACAAATCGACAATATCTGTTGTTCTATTTTTATCCACTTTATAAAATTCTGTATACCCACAATTTTTACATGTTATTGTTGTAAAATTATTATGTTGCAAGTCAAATATTTTAGAAAAACCTGAACCTGTCGCTGAAAGTGTTCCTTCTTCAACTTCTGTATGTCCACACTTAACACAACCTTTATGTGTTTCTGCTGCCATTATTTTCCACCCCTTTGTCATAAGCGTTATTATGTACATATCACTGATATGGTCATGTTAAACTTGATTGGATGTTATAGACGTTGTGGCCTTTTGAGGTTATGTGTTTACGAATATAGATCGAATCATTAAAATTCATTTCTCATATGACAAATTTTTGCTTATCGGTTAGCTATGCGGTTTTTATATTTATGATTCATATTTAAGAATTTATAATATGTGTTATCTTATTTTAGTTAGCTTTCAGATCAGTTACAATTTCATTTTCACCTTAATTACAAGAATCCCAATTATTACATTATGCGCTTCAATAACTCCCATCATTCTAACTTGTCTTTTTATTCCCTGGTTACCATTTAAGATAGATAAAACATGTCAGACATTGTAACTTTTAAAAATAAATTTTCTTTAGTAAATAATTTCAAAATAAACCTGCACAGATTATGTAGATATTCTTAAGTCTTTTATATGTATAAAACTAACACTTTCTAAGAAATATCTATAAAGAGCTTCGACAAAAACAAAATACACAATCCATTTTTTATATCATTTTAAACTATAAAATTATATGGTATTATTTTTATATAATAAATGTTTTATGAATGAGGAGGCTCATATGAAAGAATATCTATTGTTGTTAGGTGCAGATCAGTTTCTTAGAGAAAGATCTTATGCAGGTGGCAAAGCAATCGGAGATTTCCAAGTTTGGACAGCTATTAAAAATGCAAAATATCAATATAATGCTTATTGGGATTTTTGTATTAATGCTAATCCTTTAAACTATGAAGAAATAAAAAATGAAATAGCTTACTATAAAACGCAAGGTTACAAACCTAAATCTATTATTCCTTTAAATGATTGGACTCTAAAAGTCGCTAACAAACTAAATCAAGACTACGGTTTGCCTTACCTTGAAGAACAAGTCATAAACGCTTGTAGAAATAAAAGTATAATGAAATCAATATTTGAAAAGTTTAATATCCCCACACCAAAGTCTATGTATTTTAATAGTGTATTACAATTAAAACAGCTAATGAATGAATTTAATTTTCCAGTAATTATAAAGCCGGTTGATTTCGGAGGTAGTGGCGGTGTTTATTTAGCCAATAATAAACAAGAATGTATGGATGCCTATACTAAATCGAAACAAACGATGAAGGTCTATGCAGATGATTTCCAAGTTTCTAAAAGTGGATTTCTGATCGAAGCATTTATTGATAGTGATGACGAAGTTTCAGTTGAAGTACTGTGTGGTCATAATTTCTATGAAGTCATTACTGTTACAGAGAAATATTTATCACCCAGACCGTGGTTTACTGAAATGGGTCATTTAGTTCCCAGTTTCAGATATAAAGATAAAAATATTAAAGACCTTGCAATACAAGCTTGTAGATCTTTAGGAATTTCACGTGGAGTTGCTCATGTTGAAATAAAAATTAAAGACAACAACCTCTATGTCATAGAAGCTGCAGCTAGACCTGGTGGCGATGCTATTATGGATTTAGTCGAATCTTCTTATGACATTAACCCCTACAGCCTTCATATATCTATGTATATTAACAATGACGTAAAAATTACATATCCATTTACTCCCCAAAAAACTTCTGCCATAGCATTTATGAAAGCTCAAAAAGGTAAAATCATGCATATTCATTACCCAGATGTATCAAAAGATCCACAAATCAAAAAAATAAATATACTTAAAAAAGTTGGAGATATCGTAACTGACCCTGAAAATTGGAGCAATCGTGAAGGTCTCATTCAATTGAACTGGCCTGAGTTACCAATATCAAAAACATACAAACATATTCACAAAGCTAATGAATTAGCAAATAAAATTTTTGACTGTAGTGATGTTCATAATGACTAAATATTTAACCATTACTGCACTATATCGATTTATCTGTGGAGGTTTAATCCTCATTATAAATTGGGAACTCGCAAATCCTGAATCTACGAGTGATTTAGCGCTGGCTACAATCCTTTCATTTGTTCCAGCAATATTCACTCCATTTCTAATAAGGTTATTCTTTAAAAATTATTCAAGTGCTGGCCTGACAAAATTGTCTTTTTTAGTACTATTTTATATAGTCATTATCATAACAGTATGTTACCGAAACGCTTTGCAATTAATCATTCTAAATTTTGCTTTATGGATTGTATTTTTCCTTTTAGAAACAAGTTTAGAATTTTGGTTTTCACAATTAGTTGAAAAGAAAAGTGAAGTATTTATTATTAACAAATATAGTTCCCTTTCAATGACTATCAATCAAGTTGCTTTAATGATAGGACCTTTGTTTGTTTCAGTGATTGTTAATTTTATTACACTTCGTTGGATATTTTTATTGTATGCCTTAATCTATCTACTTCTTTATATTGTTACTAGGAAACAAAATGAGGATAATCAGCTTTCTTCTAAAGATGATGAAGTTCATACTAAAGAATCTGTAAAATTTACACATTACTTTATAAGTATGCTTATGTGGCCAATATTAGGAACTATCAATTTTATGTTACCTACTTTTACAGCTTTTAAGAGTGGTGAAGTTCATGAAGTCGCACTATTTGACTGTGCTTTAGGGTTAGGAATGGCTTTAATTGGAATAATACTCAGCAAATTACGATCTAATAATTGGTTGTCTCTATTTTTTATAATAAGTATTGCTATCACTGTTATGTGGTATTTGACTGAAGGAACGCTGGTAATGAAATTACTATTAATGCTATTGTTCGGTTTCACTTTTGGCAGCGCAAGAATTAGTTTCAGAAAAATCATTGTCACAACATACTATAGTCATACTGTAAAACATATTTATTCCCTGGGAAATGCTTTAGGGCTACCAGTTCTTGCACTCTGTATTTATCTTGGTATATTCAATTTAAACTTCGTTTGGTTACCATCATTTATTTTGTTAATTATTTTAATGCTTTTATTGAAAATTGAACATCTCGAAAGGAACACTACAATTGAAAAATCATTTAATTAAAAGGAAAGATATTTATAACAATGTTTATTACTCGCAACAAGAAATTAATATCGAAAAATTATATGATCATCTTTATGGAATGATTGAACCCATTCAATATGTAAATATTAATACTCAAGATATATTTCTATTACAATTACAAACAATTGAATATTTAAGCAGTATGGAAAAAAGAAAGCATAATAAAGCATTAGAGAATTTAAAAATTCTAAACACCAATTCAATAGACAATACTGATACCGTACTTTTAAATAATGCTTTAGAAAAACAAGCAACTTGTAAATACACTGATGCTCACCAAAAATATAGAGAGCTACTTAACAATAACCCAATAAACCGACTTGCTTTCTTTGCCCTTCATATGATGGAATTTAATCTTGGTTGGCAAAAAAGTATGCTTGAAACATCACAAATTGTAGTCAATGCTTTTACAAATACAAACCATTCTTTTTATGGATATAGCAAAGGAATTGAATCATTTTCTTTAATTGAAAATGGAATGTTTAACGAAGCAAAAAATGCAGCTGATATTGCACTTGTATAAATCCTAAAGATGTATATTCAATACATGCTATGTGTCATTATTTTTATGAAACAGGTAAATATCAAGAAGGCATCTTGTGGATGAAAAAAATGAAACCATATTGGGATTGTAATAAAGGTATGAGAATTCACGTTTGGTGGCATTTAGCAGTATTTCATTTATTCAACTTGGATTTCAAAGAAGTTAAACAGGTTATGACGAATGAAATCATACGCAAAAACATTGAGAATGGGTTTGAAGATTTAGATGTCATTGCCCTACTTTGGAGATTACATTTATTGGGTGAAAATAATCCCATTCCATATAAGTCATTAAACAATTGGGACGATTACTTAAATAATAGTCACTTTATTTTCAATGATTTACATGCTTTAATAGCCTATATATTAAAAGACGAAAAAGAAAAAATTGAATCACTTATTCAACAGGTAAGAGAAAGACAATATAATACAATTACTTACGAACAGTATAACTTATTAAGTGGTTTTTACGATTTTGCTAGACAAAATTATTCTGAAGCTTCTAAAAAATTATTTCCTTTAGTAAATAATACAAATTTTGGAGGCAGCAACGCTCAAAGAGATATTATCCCATTAACACTCTATTTTTCATTATTAAAATCTAACAATTTAAATGAAGCTCGGAAATTATTAAACACTTGCAGAGCATTTAAACATCCTTCTAAATTAAAAGAAAAGTTATTGTTTGAGTTAGAAGTTGATGATTATTAACACTCTACAATTTATAGAAAATAATGATTTGCACACTTTCAAAATAACTAGTGATAAAGAGAATAATCTAACTGTTGAAAGTGGTCGTTTAGCCATAATAGAATGTTCTAATAAAAATAAAGTAGCAAAACCATTTCTTATTGGTGTTGGAGAAAAGTTTGAAATACACAAAAATAAAAAGTACTTTATAAATTTATTAGTGTCTAACACACGTATTTCACTTTCAAATCACTATAATCTAACCATAGAAGATGATGAAGATACTCAAAAACTATTTGCTGATATCGATGACTACTATTTTGGTTACGAAGAAAGATATAAAAAAATTTATAGCATTGGTGCTGATTTATGGGAAACAGGAAAACCAAATGAATCATTATTAAAGGTTTTTCGAAAATATCCAAATATATTTAAAGGGAAAGTTATAGATTTAGGGTGTGGAGAAGGAAGAGATACCATTTTTTTACACAAACAAAATATTGATATATTGGGTATCGACATTTCTCACAGTGCAATTGAAAAAGCAAAACAAAAAATTGGAAACTTTAATCCTGAACAATCTATATTCAGCACTGGAAATGTACTTTACTTAAATAAATATGAAGATCAAACTTTCGACTTGGCTATGAATATGGGCTGCTTACACATGTTTCATAAAAATTCAGACAGATTATGTCATCTACAAAATGTTGCAAGAGTTTTAAAAAAGGGTGGTTACTTCTTAGTTGATCATTGTAAATCAGAGTGGGGCAAAGGATTCCATACAATAGAGGATTACGATCAAATTAAAGAACAATTAAAAAACTTTCATAAAGAAAATTATATAGATAGAATGGTACGAATAAATGGAGAAAAAATAAAAATACCATTAAAAGTTATCCCTTATTTAGAAAAGTCAAAGACAGATCTATTAAAAGAAATCACATACTTTGGATTCGAAGTAGTCGAAACTTTTGACACAGACACAGAATCTTTTGGCAACTCTACATTAGCCCTGTTTAGAAAAAACACTTAATTGTACTTAGCATAAAAGACTGTAAAATAATTTAAAATAGATCTTTTTACAGTCTTTTTTACACAAATTATTTGTTATGACTTACATTTTCCTTAAGTCACTAAAATAGCTATGAAAGTCGATGCCCTATCGTATTTTTTGTCGCTCAATGGACAACTAAAAACTTACACCACTGAAGTAAATTACCACAAGTACGTGCAAACGAAAATGATTGTTACTTCATTGATTATAATAGCGCGGGCAATATCAATCCAACACCCACGCTGGACATTCAATGATTGTGACGCCAGAAGGCAAAATTTTAATCGAAGCTCAAGTTGAAGAAGCCATTTTAGAATCAGAAATTGATATCTGTGCCATTAAAAGCCCAAAAATGAAATACCGACATTGAATAATGTTTAAAAATTAGCTAACCTGCTGGATATAACTGGTAGTTTCAGAACTTAAACAAACCTTAGATGATAACTCGTCTAAGGTTTGTTTATTTACATCTATTGGTTAATTTTATTAAATAACAATGGGCTTTCAGACAAAAACTGGGTCTTTTATATGGCAAATTACCATTTTTAAGATTCATGGCAGTACAAATTAGCGTAGTATCCATAGAAAGTTTTTTAACTCCTTTGTATCGTGTCCATCTCATACCATACTTCTCTTTTGCATTACCAAATATTCTTTCTACTGTTTGGTTGCGTAATTTATATTGCATTTTTACAGTATCCATAAATCTCAAATCTTCGACGATATCAAAATCATCTTGCCAACATATCTCCATATTTGCTTTATAGTATCTTTATTTTTAGTACATTTATTTAATAAAGAGTTATACTTTATATTTTAATTCATCAGTATTCTATGACCAAAATATACTCTAGCACGATAGATTTATTTTTGAAACAACGATATAATCATCTCTGAACCATACATATAGGGTATAGTTTTCTCTCGGCAAAAAACAGGCCAACGCATTATATAACATTACCTGTTTATACAGTATTTAATATTTGAACGGATCGTCTTGTTCATCTTCATTTTGTTTTTCTTTATTATTATCGTTTGTACTTCCCTTTTTAAAATCATTTTCAAATGGATCTGCACTTTTATTAGCTTCTTGGTTATTTATAACCGTATTATCATAGAATGAGCGTTTAGGTTTTCTAACCAATAGTAAGATCCCCACAATTATCCACAAAATTCCACTTATAAAATTACCTATTAGACTGAGAATGCCTAGAATAATTAATAATATTCCTGAAAATTTTGTTCTTTTCTTAATGTTTATACCTGCAATAATAGACCCTATTAAAAAAAGAACACTGATAACAAAAAACACAGTTGAAAATAACATATTGTTTTGTTCATCAGTAGCATTTGGTGAACTCATACCTTCACCAAAAATAGCGAATATAAATATTAATGTAAATATAAACGCAATCAATCCCTGCAATCCTACTCCAATCCAAGTTAAAATATTTTCAGCTTTCCTATTCATAATTTGTTTCCTCCACTATATTATTTAGTTTATTGATTATTTTATTAATTTGTCTATCGCGATCTTCATACCAGTCTATAGACCAAATTCTTTCTATATTCCAACCTAGATCCTTAAGAACACTTGGTTGTATAACATTTCTATCGACTGATGTTTCCGCATTATAATAATTTTTCCCATCAATTATTACACCCATAATATACTTTTTCTGATTTTGAGGATTATTTATAGCTAAATCTATTTTAAAATCTGAATTCCCAAAATTCACAAGAGAATCAAATCCATATTTTGCTATTTCACTTTTTAATACTATAGCTATACCATTTTCCTCATCATACGCCTCATTTATAATTGCTGGAATTACATCGGAATTACGCGCATATTCCAAGAATCCTTTTAAGCCTCTTACGCCTTCTGATTTAGTTTTATTCAAATCTATTTCTTCGGGGTTAAATGATGATATAATATTCATTTCTTTTCTAGCCCTTGTAATTGCAACATTTAGTCTTCTCCATCCACCTTCACTATTCAGAGGACCAAAGTTCATAGTGAATTTCCCTTCAGTATCTGGTCCAAACGTAGTTGAAAATAAGATGATATCCCTCTCATCACCTTGAACATTCTCTAGGTTCTTGATAAATATACTTTCTTTAGAGTTTGAATTTTTAGCATCTAAATCCTTATATTTAATAAGTTCTTCATCCAATAAATTATCTATTAATTCTTGTTGTTGCATATTAAAGGTAATAACACCGATGCTATCTTGGCTATCACTTTTCAGATGTTCCACTAATTTTGTTACAATGTAATTTGCCTCTTTTTTGTTTACTCTACTACTGCCTCTTTCATAATTACCATGTACATTATTAAACTTAACTTTGGATTTCAACGTGTCAGATGAAGGATAAGTATATAATGAATTATTATAATATGTTCTATTACTATAATGTATTAAACTTTCATGTTTTGATCTATAATGCCATTTTAAATGTTTCTCTGGAAAATTTGATGCAAGGCAATCATCTAGCAAACTTTCTAAATCTTCTAGTTCCAAATTATTTTCATCAATGTTATTTGTTCCAAAGAACGAAGTTGGAGGCATTTGTTTAGGGTCCCCAACCACCACACAATTATTTGCTCTTGATATTGCACCAACAGCAATATCAGTGGGTATTTGGGATGCTTCATCAAAAATAATTAAGTCGAACTTGGGAAATTCAGGGTCAATATACTGTGCTACTGACAATGGACTCATTAGCATTATTGGAAAAACATCTTGAATAACGTTTGATGTTTTATTGAAAATATTTCGTATTGACTGTCCTCTACCTTTACTTCTTATAGCTTTTTGCAAAAACAGAAATTCATTCTCATATAAACTGTCTTTTTTCTTTTCGCATAAATTATTAGAAATCACTTGTCGAGTATGTTCTATACTAATATTGTTAAATTCGGTAACTTTTTCTTTTAAAAATTTAATATTCTCTTCGATTTCAAAACCATTAAATGAATCCAGCAATTCATTCTTCAAGAAATAATATTTGATTAGCTTCTCAATAATTTCTTTCAAAATTAAATCTTTCAAACTGCTATCACTTTCAAGAGTTAAATATTGCGTTTTAATGTCAGACTTTAAAATTCTATTAATTTTCGAAAACTGTTTATTAATCAGTTCAAGTCATTAATGCCGTTATTCCAAACTCTAACTTCATCAGAAAAATTCGATATTTTTACACTATATAAATAATTTTTATCGATTCTATAATTGTCAATTAGTTCATTTATCCCTATACAAATACTATCAAAGTTTTCTTTCATTTCATTAAACAGCATTGATTTATTAAGTCTATAATCTACTAATTCTAAATATATATATTGCTTAGCTGAAGATAACTTATTTAAATCTGTTTTTTCTATGAAGCTAATTTGTTTTTCTAATTCTCCTAAGTCAGTTAATCTACCATTCCATGAATTTCCAAAAATCTCTAAAAAGTTATCGTTTCTTTTTCTCAAAGTTTCTCTCGATTTTTGGAAAGCTAAAATATTGGTTAAATCCTCATAAAAATCATTTTCGTTTAATTCATTACCTTCCTTTAATTCTATTTCTAAATGTTTTATTAATTGTTTTATTTTTCGATTTTTAAATAGACCTGCTTTGTTTTTGGTTTCTTCATATTCAGTTAATAAATAACTAGCATTTATTGATATTATTTTTTCATTGTATTTTGATAATAATAATTCACGAGTGTTTCTATATGTTGTTAATGTTTGCTTTGCGAATTCAAAAGCATCTAATAAATTCACTTTATTAGATGAATTTAACATTTTGATATCGATATTTTCTTTTCCTTCATATAATAAAACTTTATTAACTAAGGTTTCAAACAACAAAGAATCTTTAACAGTTTCAATATTAAAACTTTTCTCATTATCAAATAAACTTAATTTTTCTATTATATTTTCAAATGTTTGCTCTAATTTAACAGTAATATCTTTTAAACTATCACGTCTTGAAATGCTATATTTATTTATGTCAAATATTCTTAAAGGATGTCGCTTAATATCATTTTTTAATTGATTTTTTGTATTGTCTATTACAGTAGCAATTTCCTTTACGCTTTCAATATCCCTATCTGTTAAAGATTGAACAATATCTTCATCTATTTTTATCCCTTTGTTTATTTTTGAATATTTTTCATATCTTTGTATCAATTCATAAATACTAAACCCTGCAGTTTGCTGTTGGTGAAGTAATTCTACATATTTACTAAGCTTATTTTTTAATTTATATAAATATTTAGATTTTTCTTCAATATTCAACGAGGTTTTATCGTCTACGAACGTTAGACTTTTATCTATTTTATTTAGAAAAATATTTTTTTTCGTCTTATTTGAATGTAACTCTAATAAATTTTCTTCTAAACCTAATTTAAACAATCTTTCATTTACAACATTTAATGCTGCTTGTTTTTCAGCTACAAAAAGTATCTTTTTGCCTTTGTTTAAGTTATGAATAATCATATTTGTGATAGTTTGTGATTTACCTGTTCCTGGAGGTCCATGGAGTACAAAACTATTTTTCTCACTGGCTTTAACTGCTTCTAATTGTGAAGCATCGACCAGACCACCCACGTTAATTTCACTTGGCATTAGTTCACTTTCAATTTTTCTAGCATTTAAACCTTCTAATTCTCTGTCTAAATTGTAATTACCAGTTATTAAAGCATTAACATTTGGATTAGATACTATCGCTTCATTACGGTTTTGTAAATCATTCCACATAACAAATTTCTTAAATGAAAAATTACTAATTATCGCAATCTCTTCAATTTCCCAACCCACTTTATCTAAAATCGCTTTACGAATTGCTGTGAATAATCGAGGAATATCAACACCATTTTCATCTTTAGGTAAATTAATTAAATGCCTTAAGTCAATATTAAAGTTTTGTCTTAAATATTCTACTAAAGTTACATTAAATTGTGGTTCTTCTTCACTTAGTTCAAGATAAAAGCGACTACTTGCATTTTTTCTATCTATTGACAACGGCAATAGCACCAAAGGTGATAATTGTGTTTTGTATTTACCATCACTCCATGATAAAAAACCTATTGCTACAAATAAAGAACTAGCACCATTCTCATCTAAATCAGATTTTGCTTTTTTATATAAACCTTTTAATTGCTTATTCAACATGTATTCTGTTAAAAAACTGCGTATTCTTCCTTCTTTAAAATCTGCATCAATCATATTTTTATAATTTGTTTTTATAGATTGTGCATTATAAAAATTATCATTACTTTCTATGTCGGTTAGAATTTCTGGTTTTTCTATAATATCAAAGTTTTTTGAACTAGCTAGTTCATCTTCTAAACTTGCAACATCATAAACCATCAATTGTAATGCATTTTTATTCATTTTAAAATTAATCAATGAGTTTCTTAAGGATAAGTCCAACAAATTCCGACTCCAAACATCTGTCTTTTCTAGTGGATCAACCTTATATTCAATATTGCTATGCTGCTCAAAAACAGTTGTTGGTGCTTCTGTTATATTTTCATTTTCTCCATAATCAATCATCTTAAAATCGTTTTGCTGACTTTTAGTTATAACTGGATTTATTCCAAAAAATCTAGCAGTAGTTACATCAATTGCACATTCAAAGTTGTAAGGAATATCTAAATTTTGATGTCCAAATTTAACAGATTCTTCAAAAGAATAGTGCTTCCCATTCACAAATGTTGTAGTTTCTATCAATTCTATTTCATTTATTCCTTTAGAAAAACGTTTTGTAACCGTTGCATAATCCCTTATATATGATTCAGCAAAATTTTTATCATGTAACCAAAACCCAATAAATGCATGTCCCTTAGTAAATATTAAAATTGGATGTATACCCACAGCTTCTAAACATCCAGCAAATAAAAACGTTAAATCCAAACAAGTTCCATTTTTATATTTTGTAATTTCTTGTGGATATCTTATGTTTTGTCCAAATCGTTCAAAACTGGCAGGTGGATTTTTATATGCAATATTTTCTTTTTGCAACGACGCATAAATTGCCGCCGCTTGTAATCTGACTTTTTCTGGCTCATTTGATTGATAGCCGTCAAAACTTGGGTTTCCTGTCCATGTTTTAAGTTTTTCACCAGCCTGTGACACAATTCTTTTTATTTCTTGATCATTTGAAACAATATAAGCAGCTGTCAATTGAGGGTATATATTTGTACCTAACCAATGCTGAAAAGGTAATATATTAATTTTATAAGCTTTGCTAAAAATAATATCTTTGCTTTCATTGCTAATTTCTATAAAAAAATGTGTTTTGATTCTTTCGGTAATATCTCTAAAAAAATCATAATTATACTCTATTTTAGGACTAATTATATTTAAATCTTTTTCACTACTAAAATTTGGTATAAATTGCTCAAAATCATAGATAAAGTCAGACTTAGAAAAAATCCTGACATTTAAATTATTCACATCATTTAATTCGGATTCGTTAACTATATGTATATTTTTTAATATAGCGAAATCATTATGCGCAAGTGAATAGTTAATCATATCAATATAATCAACTTCAATTTTTAAATTTAAATTTTCAATAAAATTTATTTCCAACTAAAAATCCCCTTTAGTATTAAAGTATTAAATATGTATCTATTAATATATACCACACTATACAATAAGCGTTAAGCTATATTTCAATTTTTTTGTTTTTGATTTTCATAAAATGGGATTAATTAAAAGAGAAAGTAACTTTAACGAATATTTTAATAAAATTGCATCATATTACTGATGCTTATCAAATAAATCGTATATTAATGTGTAAAAGTTTTCTGTGATATTTATAAAAATGGGAAAGAAACTAAAAACCCAAAACGAAGCAACAGTTGGTATTACAATTATTATTAATGTATGGGAAATCGTGGACGGAGATAATATATTATCGACACAAAATAGCACCTGCTACTGATAAACAAATAAATACAGCTCAACCACCTCAAGCAATATTTTAAAGTCACGCACTTAGATCCATATAAACGTTGAAAATATCATACCTGAATTGCTCAATATTCATATTTATGCACATGAACTTGAATAACCTTACATTAATGAAACGGTACCTTATCCAAATAAAAACGAAATTGATGAAAATGATGTAGCACATAAAATTCAACCACTGCATCCATCATTAAAGGTGCATTTTACTTATTATTTAACACTAGGGTGTTTTATTTACTACAACAATGGAAATGATGTACTAATTTGTAAAGATTTATTTATCTCTAATTTTGGTATATTACATCAACCATTATATAAATTCACTTTTAATATGGCTTAAAATATTAATAATTGAAATATCGTTGATAAAAAAATAATTATCGCTTCGCATATTCATATAAAATCAATCCAATATAAATACAAAAATCTGTAAATGATGGTACTTACAATATCGCTTTTTTCGTGACCAATTACGGTACGTTTATCAACACTACATATAATATTCGTTTAGCATAGAGAGATGCATTTTTAATATAAAAACGTTGATTCAAAATTTTCGAATCAACGCTTTATACTAGTTCATGAAAAAACCTTCTATGTCTTTGATATTATTAACAATTTCAGACTCATTTACATTCATGGCAGATGCATAAACTGATGAGTTAACCAAACGCTCAGATGAGTTGATATTACTGTCAAATGCTTTTTGAGTCAATTCATTTAATCTAGTATATTCTCTCTTGATTTTTTTTAATATAGCAGTATATTCTTCATCCATCTTCATTAATAGCTCTTCAAACTTTTCTTTCAATTCTTTTTGGCTATATTTATCTTTAGCGAAAATACCTTTAATCGAATCTATGAATGCTTTAAAATCATCTATTATATACATGGTTGAAGCAACTATCATTCCGGTCAAAATACCACCCGCAGTAACTCCTATTAGTTCAGCAAAAATTGCGAACGGTGTAGTTCTCAGGTATATTATTAAACTTTCTGTCATTATCCCACCGATAGCACCAATTAAAGTAGCACTAAAAATTTTAGCAGCTTCTTTATATTTGTTTTCATCATTTTCAGTTGCTAGCATTTTTCTTGCTGACTTAACAATGCCATTAAAAGTTTCACCTATTAATTTAACAGTTCTTTTATATGTTGTTTGAAATATATTAAGTATAATCGTCATAATATTTCCTAAAAAACCACTTAAAAAACCTGTTGAAAAATCAACTAAGTATCTTTTAGATTTATTAAGGACCCTATCTTTTATTCTACTAAAACATAATTTTAGTTCTTCCCATTTAACTTTATTCTTATTATATTTCTTATAATTTGTAAAATAATATTTCATTTCATTTGAAAATTCATTTTGCAAATCACATAAAAATAACCCTAGTATTTCTTTCATTCCCATTTTTATTCCTGAAACAACACTTGTTTTTGTAATATTTTCTACATAGTAATCTTTTTTCTTCTCTTTTATATTAGATTGAAGAGAAGAATTAGCTTGATTTTCTTTTTCATTTAAATCATCAAGATTTTTATTAAATCTTTTTACATTATCTTTACCACCTCGATATTTCCAATCAGTAATACTGTCAGCACCTTTAGATTGGTTTGCTGAAGCTGTAATAAAAGAAAGATTATCGGGGCTGTTGGCAAAACTTGATTGTTCATCAGCAGATAAAAATAAATTAAACGCAGGGTTTTGACTTAAAGTTTTTAATGAAATTGTATGATCAAGGTGGATTTCTGATTTATTATATTGATCCATATCTAGAATCTGTTGATGATTATAACCATCTTTTATTTTCCCTTTCTCAACTTTTTGCCTTGCTACAATAGTATTTATTTGATTCATAGCAGAAATAGCAATTGTTTTTCTAGGCTTTTTCTTTTCATGGCTAGTTGGATTGTCTGCTTTTACCTTACTTTTTTCACCAATAGAGCTTATTTCTTCATTTACTAGTTTTCGTCCATAAAGATTAATGTTTACAATATTAAACGAAACAATTTCTCCTCTTTTATTGGTCACATTTCTATCTAGGTAAGATCGATCTAATTTTATTTCATTCTTCTCCATTTGTGAATTTTTTCTTCTTGCTTCATTATCACTAAAAACTTTATTATTAAAATTATTCAAAGTGGTAACATTACCACCTGCTTTATAAATATTTAAAACCTTTTCTAAACCAAAATTTTGAATAATTTGATTTATAGCAATTTTTTTATATTCTTCTAGTAGCTTACTTGCTGATTCATCTATATCCTTAATTTTAAAGACATCTGCTTCAACTAAATAATTTAAATCTAAAAATCGATCAAAACTAATAGTTTCTCCCATACTATGACTCCTTACCTATAGCTCTATTTAACAATTCTGTAGCACCTTTTGTTTGATTAATTAAACTACCTAAGTCTTTAATTAATTCATTATCTCTTGATTCTTTTATCTTCTTATAATCAGATTTATATCTTACAGTTCTATTCAGAACATCATCATAGAATGGATCAATTAAAGTATTAGTCGTTTCTGTTAATTTAGTCGTTTCAATAATTTCTTCACTAGTACCCTTGAGCATTTTTATTTGACTTAGTACCTCAATTTCTTTTGTTCTAGCTTCATTGGCTACTTTTTTATTTTTTGAGTTTCTAAATAAACCAGCTGTAGCTAAACTAACACCACCAATTGTCCATCCTATTGGACCACTTAAAGCTAATAATGCTGAGCCTGCAGCAGTTCCACCACCTCCTGCTACTAATGCC
>ERZ1023458.160-NODE-160-length-15871-cov-4.240137_pt1 | contig 15871 bp, 16 predicted proteins | sample MGYA00380527_ERZ1023458 | MGnify/ENA primary metagenome ERZ1023458 (study PRJEB33173, sample SAMEA4830409) | metagenome | study: EMG produced TPA metagenomics assembly of the PRJEB25223 data set...
AGTTACAATAGAGTACAACATCCAAATGAAATATTAAACATCATTTTAACAATATCACCAGAACTTGATAATGAAGCTAGCACACAATTTTATGAAGATTTGAACAATAGTGTCACAAATATGGCAATTGCATTAAGCTATCAAGCATACACATTAGAAAACAATAAAAAAAGTTTATATGATTTAATTATAAATTCAGAGGATAGTTATTTGAATTCTGAACAGTTTGTTATTGAAGGACACCCAATTCATCCGGGGGCTAAATTACGAAAAGGAATGACACCAGAAACTGTAATTAATTATTCAGCGGAATTTGGTAATGCCATATCCTTACAATTTATTTTAATACATAAATCAATAGCAAAAGCTCAGACTTATATTGAAGAAGAAAATGATTTACTTTTTAGATTGTTTGAAGGGTTAGAAGCAGCTGTTATGGATCATGTTGGTCGTGATCAAGTCAATCAATATTACGTAATGGTCGTGCATCCATGGCAATACGACCATATATTATTACAGGAGTACAAAGAAGAATTAAATACCAAGAAAGTGATACCAATTGATTATCAACAATCATATTACGCAGGACTATCATTTAGAACATTAATGCCCAAATATCCTGAAAAATCACCTCATATTAAGTTATCAACTAATGTGCATATTACTGGTGAGATAAGAACATTATCTGAACAAACTACAATAAATGGGCCACAGGTAACACGTATCCTTAATGATATTAAACAAAATGATTCATTGTTTAAGCATATAAACGCTGATACAATTGATGAGCTTGCCGGTATTCATTTTTATAACTCATTGGATGAGACAACTATCAGAACAAAAAGAAGTGAACAACTAGGTACATTATTTAGAACCAATATTTATCAATTGATCAAAAATGATACTACACCCATCATTCCTTCAGCATTAGTTACTTCAACTATATATAATGATGAACCATTAATTGTCTCGTTAATTAACAAATATAAAGAAAAAAATAAACTTCCGACCTTTGAAATAGCTGCTTTATCTTGGATACAACAATACAGCCAAGCCTTAATAGATATCACGATTCCTCTATATGTGAAATACGGAATCGCCCTTGAAGCACATCTACAAAATTCAATCGCTACATTTACCGAAGATGGGCTTTTAGATACACTTTATATACGTGATTTTGAAGGGCTACGTATAGATCAAATGCACTTAAATAAGATGGGCTATAGTACTGCACAATTTCATGAAAAATCTTTAATTTTATCTGACCAACCTCAAACAGTATTCAATAAAGTTTTTTACTCAAGTATTCAAAATCATCTCGGTGAATTAATTGTCAGTATTACAAAATCAAGTGAGCAATCTAATTTTGAAACTCAACTTTGGCAATTGATTCGTGATATTTTAATTGCTAAATTAAAAGTTATTGCAAATGATATAGATGACCAACAACGCGTAGAAAATATTAAATCAATTCTATTGGCACCAAAAATAGATTATAAATGTGTTACAACGATGCGCCTCACAGATGAAGCGGATTATTATACTTATATCAAGGTTAGCAATCCATTATATCAGGAATAAAAATACGCTATATGAACGTACAAAAAAACTACCGGTAAAGTAATTACTTTACCGGTAGTTTTGTATTAAGCATTATTGTAAGCCTTTATTTTCGTTGCTTGAATCTTGGCTTTTTTCATTTTTTTGTGTCCATTCTTTTCTAGTCATCACGTCTTCAACACGCATATTCACTTCTACAACTTCAAGACCAGTAATATATTTAACTTGTTCTTTTACTAAGTCTGTCACTTTGCGGAAGATTTTAGGTGCAGATTCACCATATTCTAAAATAACTTTTAAATCAACTGCCGCTTGTTTTTCGCCTACTTCAACGCTAACACCTTGTGTTACGTTGTTACTGCTACCAAATGAACTAGAAATGTTATCAACGAAGCCGCCTTTCATTTCTAAAATACCATTTACTTCGCGTGCAGCAATACCAGCAATTTTTTCAATAACTTCGTCTGAGAAAGTTAACTTATTAGTGAATTCTGGTTCTTGTTGCTGTTGTTGTTGCTGTTGTTGCTGTTCTTGCTCTTTTTCTTTTACTCCAGTTTGATTATCATATGCTCGTTTTGCTTTATTATTATCTACTGCCATAATTAATTCTCCTTTTTTATATAAGATTTAAAATGATTAATTTACTATTTTAAATTAATTAACTCCATCGATTTAAGAAATTCAAAAAATCCTGCTTACGGTCTTTAGTATACCCAATACCAATACCAATTAAACATAAAACAATTATTAATATTGTACTCCAGAAACCTAACGTTAAAAATAAGATAGCGATAATTAGAAATGCTAAAAATCCAATTATTCTCCATTTAAACGTTTTGAAAAAATCAACAACTTCTTGTGTAGAATCTTGTCTTTGTTGGTTATTATTGTTAGCCATGATAACCCTCCCTTACAACACACGTTTGCCTGAGGCTTTTTGATCTCTAACATTAACCTCTAATTTTGAAACTGGTAATTCTGTGAAATGCTCAACATTTTGTTTAATGTCATTTCTTACTTCTTCTGTCAATGAACCAACTTGAACATCACCTGGAACAAAGAAATCCGCTTTTAAAGCAATATGTGATTTCTTTTTCTTGTTATATAGTTTCGCTATAACATTTGGTTGACGAATTTGGTCATATTTTACAAGTGTATCGTATGCAGATTTTTCAACTGCTTTTCTTGATACATAAATATGTCCATCTTCATAGTCTTTATAAAGTCCAGGTTTTCTGTACGTAGGTTTAAACAAGCTAAATACAAGTATTAGACCTATTAAAATCAGTAGGGCTGCTAAGCCAATAAGCGTCGGTTCAAACCAATTAAATTGCTTGAAGTAGTCTTGGTACTCACTAATTCTAGAATCTTTGATATACATAAATAGTAAAAAACCAACGATGACTACGATTAATAGACCTAGTATAAAATTTTTAATTCGCTTCACCTCGTATGACACCTCCTATAGTTAAATTATATGTACATGTCATACATCTTTATACCCCGTTAAATAAAAGTAAAAACATTTTAAATTGAAATTATAATGTATTTGGTAAAATATTTTTAATTACTGTCGTGATGCGTTTGTGATTGACTATTTTTTTCATGATCTTGACTCGCTTTTCGATATTGTAAATATTTTTCATCTGAAACAAGTAATTTATTGCTAGGCCGTGGTTTTTCAATTGATAATGATTTGAATAACGACCAAATCATAAAGATAATAACGATTGAAAAAGGTAATGCTGCTATGATTAATAAGTTTTGTATTGACTGTGTACCACCTGTATAAATCATAATCATAGCAAATAGTGCTAAAATAACACCCCAACTTACTTTTACTACGCCAGACGGATTAATACTCCCTTTAGAACTCAACATACCAAGCACATAAGTTGCAGAGTCTGCTGAAGTAACAAAGAAAATCATAATTACAATGAGTGTAATAATACTGAGTAAAAATCCTAATGGAAAATGCTCAAGTGTTGCAAATGTTGCAGTTTCAGTTGCCTCTTTAGCAATGTTGGCAATGCCATTTTGCTGTAAATAAATCGCTGACGCCCCGAACACTGCAAAGAATAAAAAACAAACAAGTGCAGGTACAAAAAGTACACCTAAAATAAATTCTTTAATTGTTCTACCTCGAGAAACTCGAGCAATGAATATGCCAACAAAAGGTGCCCAAGAGACCCACCATGCCCAGTAGAAAATTGTCCACTGTTGCAACCATTGGAATTTCTCTCCACCTGATTGTGGAATACGTAAACTCATGTTAAAGAAATTAGCAATATAATCTCCCAATGAGTTAGTAAACGTATTTAAAATGTTTAACGTAGGCCCGACACAAAATAATGCGATTAATACTACAAAAGCTAAAAACATATTAATATTACTTAAGTTTTTAATGCCTTTATCAATACCTGACCAAGCAGACCACGTAAATAACACTGTAGCAATAACAATAATCACAACTTGTGTACCAAAATTAGAAGGTATTTTAAATAAAAAATTTAGACCTTCATTAATTTGTAATGCACCAAATCCAAGTGTCGCAGCAACACCAGTCACTGTGGCGATAATTGCAAGCACATCGATTGCGCCACCTATTGGCCCACGCATCATCTTTTCTCCTAAAACTGGTCTTAATGTAGCACTCACTAATCCAGGATAACCTTTATGAAAATTAAAGTATGCAAACACAAGTCCAACAATTCCGTACACTGCCCATGCATGTATACCCCAGTGGAAAAATGAGAACTGCATCGCTTCATTTATAGCAGTTTGTGTTCCTGCTTTATGTATCGGTGTTAATGTAAATGCATGACTGATAGGTTCAGCTGTTGTCCAAAATACTAAACCAATCCCCATACCCGCACTAAACAACATTGCAAACCATGATTTTAGTGAAAATTCTGGGTCTTCTCCTTCTTCTCCTAAAGTTATTGTTGAATATCTAGAAAATAATAAATAAATAGATACAACTAAAATAGCTAATACTAATAGTAAATAATACCATCCAAAATTTACTGCAATAAAATTGGTAATCGCTTGTGTAACCGATTCTAATTGTTTAGGCGCAATTGCGCCATAAATAACAAATAGCGTACAAATCGTTAGCGCTACCCAAAAAACTACTGTTAATTTTCTAAGACGCATATTAACATGACACTCTCCCTTTACTTTATGTGTCATATATACCCTTACATCATGGTAATATGCGTAATTTATGAATTTAATTGTATTTAACACTTTAATTTATACATTTTATATCCTAAATTGTGCGTATGTTCAAAAGTAATAATTTTCGATATTGATATTGTGAGAAACCGTTACTTTGAAAAAATAAAGGAGCAAAATAACAATCAAATATACTGTTTTGATTGTCTTTGCTCCTTTGTAGCAGCTATTTTATTGAAAGCTGTTAAACTTTTATAGTATTGCTTAACAATAAGAATTTCTCAATAGCAGTGTACATATTTATAACATCGTGCACTTTTACTAAATGGAAATAACTAATTTGCCAACCATGCTATGGTTTTCCATTTTTTTATGCGCTTCATAAATATTATCTGCTGTTAATCCTTTTAACACTTCATTTGCTGTTGGTTTATAGTCGCCTGATTCTACTTTGTTAGTGATATCTTTTAAATAGGTACCATGAATAGCCATATCTTCTGTTTTATTTAACGGTCTTGAATACATATATTCATGTGTAAAGGTTACACTTTTAGGCTTCAATAAATTTAAATCTTGCTTATTGTTGAAAGCAACAATTGTAGCAATCTTACCGCGTGGTTTTACTAATTCAATCATTTTTTCGTAATACAAGTCCGTATCAAAAGTACAAAATATATAATCTACTTCACTAATTTCATATTTTTTAAATTCATCTGTCAGATTATTTTTATGATTCAACACGATGTCTGCACCTAATGATTTTGACCAATTATACGTTTCATTGCGAGATGCAGTGGTGATGACGTGTAATCCGTAATACTTTGCTATCTGTGTTGCGATACTACCTACGCCACCTGCGCCATTAATTATTAATAAGGACTTGCCTTTATTTTCTTCTGGATTATGAGAAATATTAAAAACATCAAAAAGTGTTTCTGACGCTGTTAAACCAGTTAAAGGGAGACTTGCCGCTTCAACATCACTAATATTACACGGCTTCAATGCTACCAATCGTTCATCAACAAGTTGGTATGTCTGATTCGATCCTTGATACGAAGGTGAACCTGAATAATAAACTTCATCGCCAATCTCAAATTGTTTAACATCTTCGCCTATAGCTTCTACAACACCTACAGCATCATATCCTAAAATTCTTGGCGACTCATTTATAGACGATTGTCTTATTTTCGTATCTACTGGATTCACACTAATAGCAGTTAAACGCACTAATAATTCATATTGCTGAGGCTTTGGCTTCTCTATATCCATTTCATAAAATTGATTACCTTCATCTAATGTAAACGGTCTATCTGCAGCAATTGCTTTCATATGTGCATCTCCTTTACTTATAAATTGTCTGAAACTTGGACCACTTGTTTACCAAAATTATCTCCAGTAAATAAATTTCTAAATGCATTAGGCACGTTTTCAAATCCTTCTACGATCGAAGTTTTTGTTTTTATTTTATCTTCATTTACCCACTGAGCAAGCTGTTGACTCGCTTGTTTAAAGTCATCAGCATAATTTGCAACAACAAATCCTTTCATAAGTGCTTGTGATTTTATCAAAATCGGCTGAATACGTGGGCCGTGCTCAATACTTTTATCATTATAGCCAGAAATTGCACCACATACTGGAATTCTAGCAAATTGATTTAAGTGTTTCATTACTTCATCTGCAATGTGTCCACCAACATTTTCAAAATAAACATCTACACCATCTGGAACTGCTTGAGCTAATTGTTCTGAGAAGTTATCAGCTTTATAATCTACACTAGCATCAAATCCTAATTGTTCAGTTAAATATTTCGTTTTGGTTGTTCCGCCTGCAATACCAACCACACGCGCACCTTTTAATTTAGCTATTTGACCTACTACTGAACCGACAGCCCCTGAAGCTGCAGATACAACAACAGTTTCTCCTTCTTTTGGTTGGCCAATTTTTAGCAGACCATGGTATGCCGTTTGACCAGTCATACCTAATACACTTAGATATAAATAAAGTGGAATGTCTCTCTGAGTAATTTTCGTAACTTTTTGAGCTGATACATTTGTATATTTTTGCCAAGGTAACATACCTAATACAAAATCACCTTGCTCAAAAGCGTCAGCGTTGGATTGTACTACTTTTCCAACAATATGTCCTGCCAATGGTTCATCTAATTGAAATGGTTGTATATAAGATTTACTATCATCCATTCTGCCACGCATATATGGATCTACCGAAATATATATCGCTTCAACTTGAATCTCATCATTACCAGGCTCATCTATTTCAATAGTTTCGTATCTAAATACATCATCAGAAGGTATGCCTTCTGGGCGCTTTGCTAATACAATGCTTTCTGTTTTCATTATTTTGCCTCCATTTCATGTTTTCTTCTATTCTATAGTGATGTAGTTATGTAATCAATCAAATCGCTTATTTGATATTTTGTCCTCGTGTTATGATAAATAAAATGGAGCACTTAAATGATTGTAATGAAGGAGAGTGTAATATGCGATTAAGTATACTAGACTATGTTCCAATATTTGAAGGCAGCGATACTACTCAAGCGATAAATCATTCTGTTGAATTAGCTCAATTTGCAGAATCGCTAGGTTTTTATCGATTTTGGATTGCTGAACATCACAAAGTATTGTCAGTTGCTTCTAGTGCTCCTGAAATGATAATGATGACTTTGCTAGAAAATACAAATTCGATTCGCATAGGCAGTGGTGGTGTTATGCTTCCTCACTATAGTGCATATAAAGTAGCAGAAGTATTTAAAATACTAGAAGGACGTCATCCCGGCAGAGTGGATTTAGGCATTGGCCGTTCTATGAGTTTTAAAAATGTAAATCAAGCATTAAATGAAAACAAAACAACCAACGTTGATTTTAAAACACAAATTGTGGATTTAACAAACTATTTTAATGATGACATTCAAAGACAAAGATTTCTTGGATTATACGCTACACCTTTAATCAAGACACAACCTGATATGCATTTATTGGGCAAAAGCCAAAATAGCGCTGAACTCGCTGCACAACTTGGTTTACCCTTTGTCACTGCTTTAATGGGTAAGAATAAAGACAAGGTTAAACAATCCATCGATGATTATCGAAAACTATTTTCAAAGCTTCATCCAAACCGAACACCTTATGTTATTATTTCAACTTTTGTAATCACTGCAAATGACATTCAAAAGATCAAAGAATTGGAACAAACTTTTCATCTATGGTTATTGCGTATTAACTATTTAAAACAACCTAGTCACTATCCATCAATTACATTTGCTCAACAAAGACAACCATCTACTAGAGAACTTGAAAAGATGAGGCAAAATGAACCACGCTTTATCAGTGGTTTACCAAATGAAGTTTTCACACAATTACAAGCAATCGCACATAACTACAATGCGGATGAAGTAATGATTCAACCACATGTTTATGGGGAATCAAACCGCAAAAACTTGCTACAATTATTAGCAATTGAAAACAATCAATTTTAATTTTTTTTATAACGAGTAAATATAGTGACTTCATAACTGTTCAAAAGATAATTCTAATATAATAGAGTTATCTTTTTTTATTTATAATTCCCAAAGAAATGCATTAATTTGATCTGTAACTTTTTCATTATCATGAAGCTCGCTATGTTCAGCTTTAGGTCCATAAACTTTGTATGTTTTATAAGTTTTAATATGATTTGATAATAAGTACCTTAACGATTCTGATGATACATTCGTTACTCTACCATCAGAATGCGTCCCGTCTTTTAAATCACCATAAATATTAAGGACTTCAGCGTTTTTAGGATAGTGCGCTTGCATAGATAATAAATTGCGGTATTCTTTTAACATCTTGTTGGGTTTGCCATTTTTGTCTAAATATATATTTAAGTCTAAACCATTGATATCTACTTCTCCGTTAAAGTTTCCAGCTAAACTAACTTGCTTATTCAACTTAGGTAAAACACTATCATCACCATACTTCAACATATAATAACTAAAAGATTGATTCCCCATTGAATGTGCAACAAAATTAAATTTTTTAAAATGATATTTTGTATTAAAAGCTATCATAACATTTTTGATCCATTGTGCATTTTTTTCTAAATTTTTATTTTCATTATCTTCAAGTATAATTTTTATAATCGGACGTTTCATACTGTTAGATATATTTTTATTAAATGTCACCTTTCCATTTGAAGAAACTTTAGCTTCAACAACGTCATTTGTAATATTATTTTGGACTGCCGAATTTACCATGTATTTTTCTGATTGAGTTGTTCCAGCATAACCATGTAAATAAAATGTCGGTACTGATGTTTCACTGGACATGTTTTTAATTAACGTTTTGTTAAACACTTGGTTCATGACCAAAAGAATAATGCTAGAAAAAATAATTAATATTAATACGATGCCTAATTTTTTTAAGTGATGATTTAGTTTGTTGAATGTCATATGTATAACCTCTAATACTGTTTTATTTTATTATACTTCATACTATTTGAACTTACTAAAATAAAACAAATTCTTTCTATTTTTACGAGCACAAAAGTTGTATACATTTTTGATTATTTATAAAACAAAAAAACTTCCCATATTAATATGGGAAGTTTGAAACGTTTCTTCTGTTTGACACCAATTACCTAAGCAATTAATATACCAAATCTGTGAGCGAAAAATATTCGCAACAACATTCGGGATATTAACGTTTTGAGAATTGTGGTGAACGACGAGCTTTTTTAAGACCTGGTTTTTTACGTTCTTTCATACGTGGGTCACGTGTAAGTAATCCAGCGCGTTTTAATGAACCTCTATATTCAGGATCTGCTTCTAATAAAGCACGTGCAATACCGTGACGGATAGCTTGTGCTTGTCCAGTGAAGCCACCACCGTGAACGTTAACTAATACATCATAGTTACCTTTAGTTTCTGTAACATCAAATGGTTGGTTTAAGTCTAAGATTAATGATTCGAATGGTAAGTAGCTACGTACATCAGTGTGGTTAACAGTAATGTTACCTTCGCCAGGTACTAAACGTACACGTGCTACTGAGTTTTTACGACGGCCTGTGCCTTTATATTCAACTTGTGCCAATGTAATTTCCTCCTTTTAATTAACCACGTAACTCGTAGTTTTCTGGTTGTTGTGCAGCGTGTGGATGTTCAGCGCCACCATATACAAATAATTTTTTGCTTTGTTTTTCACCTAGACGTGTGCTTGGTAACATACCTTTAATTGAGTTTTCAAGTAGACGTTCTGGGTTTTTAGCCTTTAACTAACCAGCAGAGATTGATTTGATTCCGCCTGGGTGGTTACTATGACGGTAATACATTTTGTCTTGTTCTTTATTACCAGTGAATTGAATTTTAGCAGCGTTGATGATAATTACATAATCTCCTGAATCAACGTGTGGTGTATAAGTTACTTTATTTTTACCGCGTAGAATAGCAGCTACTTCTGATGATAAACGACCAAGTGTTTTACCTTCAGCATCAATAACATACCATTTGCGCTCAATGTTTGCTTCATTAGCCATAAATGTTTGACGCATATAATTGTCCTCCTAGAATAAATAAATGTTTCTTGTCTAATTAAAGTGATATTTAAACTTAAATTCATTTATTTTGTTAATTTATAATTTCTACGTGCTTCTATATCTTGTTACACAATAAGATTCCGGGGCTTATCGTGGGGTGATATAAAACAATACCGTTAGTTATCGTATAATTTTTATGGGGTTTTGTCAATGTAATTCAACTATTTTGTGTAGATTTTTTTTGATATATTTTTATATCTTCACCAAAGTCTCTTTTCAGTGCTTCGGGGGATAAATATATATGTTCCAAATACAATCCATCAGCTGGTGCAGTGAACGGAACTTTATTGCGATCTTTAGCAATTAATAATTGTGGAACTACCTCAGGTTGGAATTTCCCTTTGCCTACTCCAATTAAAAATGCTACTAACACACGCACCATATTATATAAAAATCCCGAACCAGTAACGACATAATCAAAACCATATTCTGTTTTTTCTATTTTACTTTCATATAGCGTACGGACTTTACTTTCAACTTCTGTTTTTTGGGAACAAAATCCAGTAAAGTCATGTGTACCAATAAACAAATTGGCAGCTTGTGACATTTTTTCAAAGTTTAAACTTTATGGTACGTGATTTTTTAAACCACATTCAAATGGATTTTTATTAGGTGATTGATAAACTTTATAGCGATAAGTTTTACCGACACAATCATAACGACAATGGAATGATTCATCTACAAATGAAACATCTTTCACATAAACATCATCAGGCAATGCCCGATTCATCGCATATCGCCATTGATCCGGTGAAATGTTAAGCTCTGTGTCAAAATGAAAATATTGTTCTAATTCATGCACGCCACGATCAGTTCGACTACTAGGATGTATTCTGATATGTCGTTTGTGCATGCGTTTAAGTATTTTTTCAAATTGTTGTTGTACGGTTCTACCATTATTTTGAATTTGAAAACCCAAGAATTGACTACCTTGATATGAAATATTTACTAAAACACGAACCATTCTTTACACTCCCATATACTTTAACACAAATAATATTATTGCTATTGGTATAATTGAAATCAATAACAAACTATCAGACCATTGCCAGTCTAATTGACGATAACTTGTTCGCTGTTTGTCTGTTTCATAACCACGGACTTCCATTGCAATGGCTAAATCTTCTGCTCTTTGGAAAGCTGAGATAAATAAAGGTATCAATAAAGGAATAAATGCTTTAACTCTGTTGATTAATCCCCTAGAACTGATTTCAGAACCTCTTGATTTCTGTGCTAAGATGATCTTATCTAGCTCATTCATTAAAGTTGGAATAAAACGTAAAGCGATTGACATCATCATACTCAGTAAATGTACAGGAACTTTTATCAACTTTAGTGGATATAATAATCGTTCAAACGCATCAGTAAGATCTAATGGGCTTGTCGTTAAAGTCATGATCGTAGATACCATAATGATAAACATTAGCCTCAACACAATATAAACACCTTCTAAAACGCCTTGAGTATCAATTGAAATAAACCCTAACTCAAATATACGCATACCACCTTTAGTTAAAAACAAATGCATTAAAAAGGTGAAAATCAGAAAAATCCATATGGGTGTTAATCCCTTTATTAAAAACCAAGATTTTATGTGCGCTGCTTTCATCATGGTTACAATGATTAAGAATAACCATAAGTAAGTGATAAATGAATGTGCAAAAAATATTAGTATGATAAATAAAAATACAAATATTAATTTAGCACGTGGATCACGACGATGTACAAAAGTGTCTAATGGAAGATAACGTCCTATAATAAACTTATCTTTCATGTTGTTGCCACTCCTTATACATCTCAGTGAATTCTGATTCGGTTAATGCCGTGCGCTCAAATTTAAATTGATGCTTTGCTTCGATATCTCTCTGTAATTTGACAATGTCTGGTACATCTAAATGCATATCTTTAACATAATCATCAGCATTAAACAATTTTCTTGGAGAACAACTTTCCACTAACTTGCCATGTTTAATAATTTTCACTTCATCAACATATTTTGCAACATCATTCATTTCATGCGTAACTAATATGATTGTTTTATTTTGTTCAAGCTGAAGTTTCTTTAACATTTCCATGATTTGATTTCTACTTTTAGGGTCAAGCCCTGCAGTAGGTTCATCTAAAATAACAATATCTGGATCCATAGCTAATATAGAAGTAATTGCTATTTTTCTCATTTGACCTCCCGACATTTGGAAAGGTGGTTGTTCAAGTATATCCCTATTAAAACCGAACTCTAATAATAATTGAAATGCTCGTGCTTTTACTTCTTCAAGTGGCATATTAAAATTTTTAGGTCCGAATAAAATTTCTCGTTCCACGGAGTCTTCAAAAAGTTGTGATTCTGGAAATTGGAATACTACCCCTACACGCTTACGCACTTGCTTTAAATATTTATCTCTAGTCTTGTGCGTAATCATGACATCATCGACCTCTAAAGAGCCATGTGACGGTTTTAGCAATCCATTAATATGCTGTATTAATGTAGACTTACCAGAGCCTGTTTGACCAATCACTGCATAATACTTACCTTGTTCAAAAGTAGTTACAATCTCTTTCAATGCAAGATGTTCATAAGGTGTTCCTTTTTGATAAACATAGGACACTTGATTGAATTTAACAGTCATAATTTGCTTACCAACCCTTCATAAGAAATATAGTCAGTAACACCTAATAGTTGTTGGCTCATTCTCATTGCAAACGGTAAATCTAAGCCTATTTGTGTTAATGCCTCTCCTTTATTAAAAATAACTTGAGGCAAACCTGATTGATATAGAAAGCCTTGGTTTAAAACAACTAAATGATCCGCATCTATAGCTTCAGATAAATCATGAGTGATGGATATAATTGTCACATCTTTTTCTTCCTTTAAACGATGTATGAGTGAAATTAATTCTGTTCTACCTTCTGGATCTAACATAGACGTCGCTTCATCTAATATGATGATATCTGTATTTAATGCTAAAACACCTGCGATAGCGACACGCTGTTTTTGGCCACCAGAAAGTGATTGCGGCTCATATGTAGCTCTGTCCAGCATATCTACATCCACTAATGCTTTAGGTACAATTTCATGCATCTTCTCGTAAGTCATAGCATTATTTTCTAAACCAAATGCTACATCAAATTCCACAGTAGACCCAACAAATTGATTTTCTGGATTTTGAAATACAATTCCTATATGCTGTCTCAACTTATTTAAGTTATCGTCATTGATACTAACACCGTTTAAATAAATTTGGCCCTCAAAAGGTTTTTGAATGCCTATCATCAGTTTTGCTATCGTTGATTTACCTGAACCATTATGACCTACTATAGAGGTCCATTTGCCTCTAGGAATGCTAAATGATACATCATTTAACGCAAGTGGTTCATCGCTATTATATTTAAAAGATACATGATCAAATTTAATTATTTCTTCTGCTTGCGTTATCATACCAGTTATCTCCTAAATCAAAAATATTAATCATATACTTAATCATTTTACATGAAAAACGATAAATAAGCACTTCATCTTCATTAATTTCTCTTTTAAATTTTATTTATTGAGACACACGTAAAGATACTTTTGAGTATAAAATACACTTTTCATTAGTAAAAATAGTTAACAATTATTGTTTCTTAGCAATTTATCTAGTTTTAAATTTATGAACAAAATATTGCTTAGTTAGAACTTCTTATGCATTGGCTCTATGAATATATTCCATTACCTTACCCAAATTAAGACTTGGCGGTTCGCTATTGCTTTGCAATTACATAAGTCCCCCTAATTTCTTTGAATTAAGGCTCAGCGGTTCGCTATTGCTTCGCAATTGCATAAGTCCCCCTAATTTCTTCCGAATTAAGGCTCAGCAGTTCGCTATTGCTTCGCAATTGCATAAGTCCCCCTAAATTCTTCGAATTAAGGCTCAGCAGTTCGCTATTGCTTCGCAATTGCATAAGTCCCCCTAAATTCTTCGAATTAAGGGGGACTAACAAAAAAAAGCGCGCACCCCATCATATTTGAGTTCACGCTTTAAAATTTATTAAGTTTGATGGGGTACTCTGAGCTAGACAATATTTGTATGTGGCAAACATTATCGTTGCACTCATTTGCTTTATACATAGTAGTATGTGTATTTAAATTAAACTAATTCTATAATTACTGATTCAGCACCGTCACCGCGACGAGGGCCTACTTTAAGGATACGTGTGTAACCACCTTGACGTTCTGTATAACGTTCAGCAATTTCACCAAATAATTTTTGAAGTGCAGTTTGTGTTGTTTCATCTTCATTTAAGACTTCAACATTACGTAAAGTTTTAGCAGCTTGACGACGAGATGCTAAATCTCCTTTTTTACCTAAAGTGATTAATTTTTCAACAACACTACGTAATTCTTTTGCACGTGCTTCTGTCGTTTCAACACGTTCACTAACAATAAGTGAAGTAGCTAAGTCACGTAACATCGCTTTACGTTGATCAGAAGTACGACCTAATTTTCTGTAACCCATGAGTTAACCTCCTTTTTATTAATCTTCTTTTCTAAGACCTAAGCCTAGATCTTCAAGTTTATATTTAACTTCTTCTAATGATTTGCGTCCTAAATTGCGCACTTTCATCATATCTGCTTCAGATTTATCAGCTAATTCTTGAACAGAATTAATACCTGCGCGTTTCAAACAGTTATATGAACGGACAGATAAGTCTAGTTCTTCTATAGACATTTCAAGTACTTTTTCTTTTTGATCTTCTTCTTTTTCAATCATGATTTCAGCATTTTGTGCTTCATCAGTTAATCCAACGAAGATGTTCAAATGTTCAGTTAGGATTTTTGCCGCTAGAGAAACAGACTCTTGTGGCGTAATTGAACCATTAGTCCAAACATCCAAAGTTAATTTATCAAAATCACTACTTTGACCTACACGTGTGTTTTCTACAGTATAGTTAACACGTTCTACTGGTGAATATAGTGAATCCACTGGAATTACACCAATTGGTAAATCACTAGTGTTATTTTGTTCTGCTAATGCGTAACCTCTACCCTTATTAGCAACAAGACGGATTTTTAAATGTCCACCTTTAGATACTGTTGCGATTTTAATCTCAGGATTTAAAATCTCTACATCACTATCATGCGTGATGTCGCTTGCAGTAACTTCGCCTTCATCTTTTACATCAATCTCTAATGTTTTATCTTCTTCAGAATAAATTTTCAATGCTAGCTTTTTGATGTTCATAATAATTGTTGAAACATCTTCTACAACATTATCTATTGCTGAGAATTCATGTAATACACCTTCGATTTCGATGTACTTAACGGCTGCACCTGGTAATGAAGATAGTAGGATACGACGTAAGGAGTTTCCTAGTGTAGTACCGTAGCCACGTTCTAGTGGTTCAACAACGAACTTACCGAATTTAGCATCTTCACTAATTTCAATTGTTTCAATTCTAGGTTTTTCGATTTCAATCATTTACAAATATCCTCCTTGATTACGTCGACTTGAATTGTACTGTTTTTCTCAGTGACTTGCGACAATAACGATGATATTATACTCTGCGA
>ERZ1023458.163-NODE-163-length-15498-cov-5.322282_pt1 | contig 15498 bp, 14 predicted proteins | sample MGYA00380527_ERZ1023458 | MGnify/ENA primary metagenome ERZ1023458 (study PRJEB33173, sample SAMEA4830409) | metagenome | study: EMG produced TPA metagenomics assembly of the PRJEB25223 data set...
ATAATTTTAACAAAAAGGAGTCTTCTGTATGAACTATTTCAGATATAAACAATTCGATAAAGATGTTATAACTGTAGCCGTTGGCTACTACTTAAGATATGCATTAAGTTATCGTGATATATCTGAAATATTAAGGGAGCGTGGTGTTGATGTTCATCACTCAACCGTTTATCGTTGGGTTCAAGAATATGAACCTATTTTGTAACAAATTTGGAAGAAAAAGCATAAAAAAGCATATTATAAGTGGCGTATTGATGAAACATATATCAAAATCAAAGGGCAATGGTGTTATTTGTATCGTGCCATTGATACAGAGGGTCATACATTAGATATTTGGTTACGTAAGAAACGGGATAGTCATTCAGCATATGCGTTTATTAAGCGCCTTATTAAACAATTTGGCACACCTCAAATGATAATTACAGATCAAGCACCTTCAACGAAGGTAGCCATGGCTAAAATAATGAAAGTGTTTAAGCTGAGCCCTAATTGTCATTGCACATCTAAATATCTCAATAACCTCATTGAACAAGATCATCGTCATATTAAGCTGAGAAAGACAAGATATCAATGTCTCAATACAGCAAAAAATACACTCAAAGGCATTGAATGTATTTACGGATTATATAAAAAGAACCGTAGGTCTCTTCAGATCTACGGATTTTCACCATGCCACGAAATTAGTTACATGTTAGCCGGTTAAACGAAGACTGACACAATAAAATGGTGATTAGCTATATTTTTCTAACTTTGCAACAGAACCAGTCAAATCATCTTCACTAGTGTAATTATCGAATGATTTATAACTAACATTTTCTAATTTATTTAACATAAAATCAATCCTTTTTATATTTAAAATATATTATACACAATCCGTTTTTTAGTTTTATTTATGATACGCTTCACCGCGCATGATTTTAAACGCACGGTAGACTTGCTCGATTAAGACGACGCGCATCATCTGGTGTGGAAATGTCATTTTACTGAATGATAAGGCGTAGTCGCTTCTGTTTAAGACGTCTTGATGCAAGCCATTGGAACCACCTATAATAAATGTGAAGTCGCTTTGGCCACGTGTCATGCGGCTTTCTAATTCTTTAGCAAGTCCTTCAGAAGTCAGCATATTGCCTTTTATTTCTAAAGTAACGACTGTGGATTGTGGTTTTACTTTTGCTAGTAAGCGTTGGCCTTCTTTTTCTTTCACTTGTTCAACTTCTTTGTCACTCATATTTTCGGGTGCTTTTTCATCTGGTACTTCAATAATTTCAATTTTGGAATACGCGCCTAAACGTTTTTCGTATTCAGCTATGGCTTGTTTCCAGTATTTTTCTTTTAATTTGCCAACTGCAAGTATAGTAATTTTCATAATTTGCCTCCTGTAAAAGCTTAAAAATCAATAGTTATTAGACTTATCCACAAGTTATGCACTTATTCACACAATTCCCTCTTATTATAACAGGAATGTATACGATAATTTAAAATATTTTACGTTTTTTTCACAAGTAAGGGTGTATAACCTGTTTATTTGTGGATAACTCTGTGTATAATGTGGGTATTTCTCTGTTAATTGTGCACAGCTCTGGATAACTTTGGATAAATACGTGGATAAGTTGCCGATTGTCTTACATACTTATTCACAAAATTTACGTTTATTTTACAAAATCTCATGTTCGTTCAAGCTATAAGGTAAGTTATCCACTGTTTATAAATTATCAGATAAATGCATATATGTAACTACTTTAATTAGCTAGTCATTTTATAAATTAATAGTTAAACAAACCTCTAATTTAGTTAAAATGATTTTGTCGTGTCATCACGGCAAGAGACTAAGGTTCATGCATAAGTCTCCGATAACTCAATAATATGAAAACTGGTGCTTTAACTAGATTTACGTTTAGCCATCGTGTTAAAAAGTACTCAATTTCACTTCATATGCCAACTACGCTTCGAATCATCTTCAGCAAATCCATCAAGATCCTCTAACTTTTCAAACAAGCCGTTTAAACAATTGCTTACAGTAATCTTGGGTTAGTGCACAAAAAAGCCCTAACCGCTTCAATGAAGGGCAAGGGCTGCTTTATTATAGTGTATATATTGGTGTAGCTTGAGCTTTGTCTGTGTCGCAGAGGAGTACTTCTTTTTCTGTATCGATGTCGTGTTCGTTTAGGACTTGGCCAACACTCATACGAGCAAGGTCTTTCATGTTGTTATCTTGTGATAAGTGGGATAAGTAGATGCGTTTCGTACTGCCTGTAATGACGTCTGTCATGGCGAGCCCTGCATCTTCATTAGATACGTGTCCCATATCACTGAGGATACGTTGTTTTGTCTTCCATGGATAGCCACACATGCGAAGCATGTCAACGTCGTGATTACTTTCGAATACGAAAGCATCGCTGCCTTGAATCATGCCTTTCATGCGATCTGAAACGTAGCCTGTGTCTGTAAGTATCGTGAATTTTTTATAATTATTATGGAAGATATAAAACTGTGGATCTATGGCATCGTGAGACACGTTGAATGATTCAATGTCGAAGCCTGCAATGGATTTAGTCTCGTATGGATTAAAAATGAATTTCTGATCCATTGGGATTTTACTATCTTTCTTTTCGATTGCTGACCATGTTTTTTCGTTTGCGTATATTGGCAACCCGTATTTACGTGCTAAGACACCAAGGCCTTTAATATGGTCGGAATGTTCATGTGTTACTAAAATGCCGTTTAAATGCTTAATTTGTTTGTCGATTTGACCAAACAGTTCTTCCATTTTCTTACCTGTCAGGCCTGCATCGACAAGAATACTACCTTTATCACTTTCTACATAAGTGGCGTTACCTGTACTACCACTCGCTAATACACTCATTCGTATCAAGCGATTCACCCTTTCTAATCGATAAACACTCGTTGCTTATAATTTGTATAGGCAGTCTACGGTTTATGTGACCTCAACATGCCCTCTGTCTAATTATTAAAGTTTTTATATCTGCTGAAACTGTTTTTTAAATTATGTACTTTTGAACTATCCTATGTGGTACATATTTATGTTTACATGCGTTCATCTTAAATCAACGCAGTTGGTTTATAACTTTGATTTAACAATAATCTATTTTAACATACTTTGAAGCTTAAATTGAATTTATTGTTTAATGTGGTGTCTTGTTTTTTAAAATACTGTGTCTCAAAGTACATAATAAAAGAGCGGTATCAAAATCAATGTTAATACTTTTGATTTCGTATATCCGCTCTCTTATTTTTATGATAAATCTTCAACATTCACTAAACGGTGTGTTTGTGTGAAGTCATAAATGCTATGTTCGCCTATTCTTCAACAATTTTGGGACTGTCTGAAATGGCTTCGACGTAATATGTCTTGGATTCGTCTTTATGTTTTACTTTGATTTCCCAATTGGCTTCTAGTACTTGCACGTTAGGTTCTTTAACAACGGTATAATAGCCGAGTCGGACGTTGGTCACTTCATCGTTTCGTTTAAGGTAACGATTATAATAAAGTGCTTCTATCGCGCTTTTCGCAGTGTTTACTTGTTTCTTATCGTTGTTAGCACCTTCTGATGGCTCTATGGATTTCATAGCTGTTTGTCTGTAGCTTGATGCTTTACCATCGTCATTGATATTAAATTTGAGTTGTGCTTTACTATTATTCATGATTGGAAAGTCGTTATAAGTCTGTTCAAAAGTAACATTTTTATCGTCAATTTTACTCATTTCGTAATTTTGACCTTTAAAGATTTTATCTTTAACATACGATTTTAAATCTGTGTATTGATCGTTACCTACATCAATTGGATCATTGATTTCACCTTTGATTTTTTGACCGGCTTCTTCGCTTGTAATACTTGAACGTGCTTTTGCATAAGATGAAAAATCATTAGATCGTGCAGTGAGTAGTTGCATTTCTATATTTTTAACGCTTGGCAAATTTTCAGGAATTTCTATTTTTTCTTGTTTGAAATTCACTGCATTTTCGTCGGCGCTATCGTTAATATGAGATTTGTTGACTTTATCAATATAGATGATGATAAGGCTGATGTTCACTAGAATAAATACAAAAATAAATAATGTTTTCGTGTGTTTCCAGTTCATTTATTCTAGCCCCCCATCTTTGTATGCACGCCACTTGTCATCGTACTCTACATACCAACATGGCTTAAACTCACTATTACGCTGGATTTCTATATCTCCGTTGTCCTGTTTATCTTCCATGCGGTAACCAATGGTCATGTTTGTTACCTTTTCGAAATCTACTTCAGGATTATTGGCGAGTTCCGAACGGACAGTTTCAGCGCCTGGCAGGTTGACTTCTTTTTCGCCACTATCAATAGTTACATTCGCTTTTAATAACGTACGCGCATAGCTATAAATACCTTTATTGCCCCAAGAGACTTTCAATGTATTTAAATCGTCGTCGTTAAACGTTGGTCGTCCATTCAAGAACAATTGATAAGTCAGATCGCCACGTTTATCATCTGTATGGAATAATCTGAAATCATCTGTAAAACCACCGTGATTATTGATGTATGCATAGGTGCTTGGAATGCTTTCTTGCATGTTCGTTGAACGGTTTTCATCTTCTAATAGATTTGTGTAGCGATATTTTTCGGTTTCATCGTTGTAGTTGGCCACACCTGTATTATTGTTGTAAGTGACTGCACCGCTTCTTGAACTACGCACTACCACTGAATCGTTAAATAGTATTGAATTCATGGTATCTACACTAATGTGATTATAGATTGTATGGTAGGATTTTTGTCCTTTTGGTGACTTCGGCGCAAAAATATGTGTCGCTTTATCTATCGTATCTTTATTGGTAATAATTTCTGTGTATGGTTGCATATGCTTATGCTGGTTTTCCAATGCTTGTGTGAATTTATCTGTCTTCACCGTTGTAATCATGCGTACAACATTATGTCTATCTTTACTAATCGCATAAAGTTTAATTTTGCCGTCTTGATTGTTATCTATTAACAGGCGATCAAATTTAAAGTTGTTGGGTACTTTGGCATTGATATTTAATACTTGGCCTAAATATGTAGCAAGTGGCATATCATAGGTGAAGTCCAATACTAAAAATTCATCGCTCAAGTCTGGAATAATTAAATTATGATTGCTGTGCATTTGTTCAGCGTGTAATACACGATGATTTTTTAAAGGTTTAATTATTTCTTCGACATTGCTGCGTGTTGCTTCCATACCTTCTGTGCTTTCACCTTTAGAGTGAATAACTTGGTATGGTGTGATCACTTGAGGCATTCCTTGTTTCAAAGGTTTACCGATTGTATTTGATTTCGCTTCTTTTTTACTATTGTCTTGTTTATCTACATTAGCCAAATCAGGTGAAAAGTTCCATGTCATATACGTCAAAATCGCACTCATGAGTACTAAAAGAAATAGGATAATAGATTTAATTAATTCTTTACTCTGCATCCCAATCACCATCTTCTAGTACTTCACATGGAAGTGTAATAAAGATTGACGTACCTTGTCCTTCTACACTATTTGCCCAGATGCGACCGTTATGTGCTTCGACAATTTCTTTAGAAATGGCTAGTCCTAATCCTGTACCACCCATTTTTCGCGTCCGTGCTTTATCTACACGGTAGAAACGATCAAAGATTTTATCTACTTTATTGATAGGAATACCAATGCCGTTATCTTTGACGCGGATGGTCATACGATTATACAGTGAGTTTTGTTTCACGTGAAACTCAACACGTTTATCACCCCGTGAATACTTCATTGCGTTGGTAATGACATTGTCAAACACTTGTGTCATCTTATCTGGATCAATTTCTGTAAAGATTGTTTGTTTTGGAATCTCACGTACAAATGTTGTATCCTTCGCTGACATTTCATGGCGATTAATAATTTTATTGATAAACATATTAAAGTCGACAATTTCTTTGGTAATCTGATCTGATTCGTTATCCATTTTTGATAATTGTAGTAAATCGTTTACGAGTCGAATCATACGTTCTGTTTCTTCACGTGTCACTGATAAGAATTGTGGCGCTAACGCATCATCTTTCCATGCACCGCTTTCTAATGCCTCGATATAACTATTCATGGATGTTAACGGCGTACGTAATTCATGTGAAACATTCGCCACGAATTCGCGACGTTCTTGTTCAACTTGTTGTTGTTCTGTTACATCATGAAGTACGGCAATATAACCTGTAACAAAGCCGGTCTCTTGTACGATTGTACTAAAGTTTACACGAGCGATTATACCTTCACTTTCATTGATATCTAATAAGAAACTATCATTATTTTCTTGAATTTCATCTAATGAAAAATCTTCTTCTAATTTAAGCATATTTAACATGTAATGACCGATAATTTCTTCTTTCATCATGCCTAGCATCGTTAATGCCATATCGTTGACAATACGCACACGGCCACGACGATCGGTTGCGATAATACCATCACTCATATGCGTAATGACAGAGTCTAGACGTCGTTTTTCACTTTCTGTATTTGCTTGTGCTTCTTGTACACGTTTGGATAAATTATTAAAGGCTAGTGCAAGTTCACCAATTTCATCATTGCCGTAAATTTTAACACGTTGCGTATAGTTACCTTTAGACATCTCAACGGTTTGGTTACGCATATCGGTAATTGGCTTTGTGATTGTGCGCGCAATAAAGAAACCTAGTATCACTGTAATTAATAGCGAGATGCCTGTCCCAACAATAAAGATTTGGTTGATGTTACTTAATTGGTTATATACATCGTTGATATCTGCTTCTATATAAACATCACCAATTGTGCCATCATCTGATGTCTTCACTGGTAAATTGTAGACCCACACACGTTGTTTTCCATTACCATAGTCTTTTAATACTGTATGGCTATTAATTTCTCCTAGAGATAGCGCTTTTTGTATGGAGCTGTCATTAGCTTTTTGATTTATTAGACTACGCGTAGACTGCTTTGAGGTAGCCATGATAATTTGATCTTTATCAATAAAACGAATTTCTTCTATTTCTTGTCTATTGGCATACTCATTCAATAAATTTTGAACTTCTTTTTGTGCATTGACTGAGTTGTCTTCGTCATAGACTTTTTCTATATTAATTTCTATTTGTTTCGCGTATTGCGAGATATTATTTTTAAATGTTTGTGTTAATTCTTTTTCTAGACTATTGGTAAAGTATAAACCGATAATCTGCATACCGATTACGATTAACAATACATAGACAATAACAAGTTTCGTGTGTAGAGATTGAAAATGTTTAAGCCACTTCATTTAATATTGTCCCCTAATCGTGTTGTTGGAGGAAGTATCCAACACCACGGCGTGTCACTATATATTCTGGGTGTGATGGATCGTCTTCAATTTTTTCACGTAAGCGACGAATCGTTACGTCTACTGTACGTACATCACCAAAATAGTCATAGCCCCAAACAGTTTGTAATAAATGTTCACGTGTCATAACTTGACCCATGTGTTTAGATAAATAATGGAACAGTTCGAATTCACGGTGTGTTAATTCAATATCTGTACCACGTTTTTTAATAGAATATGCATCTGGATAGATAACAATATCTTTTATTGTAATTTCATTAGATGCATCGTTCACTTCTTGTGCTGGTTGTGAATAATGACGACGTAAGTTTGCTTTGACACGCGCAATTAATTCACGCGTGCTAAATGGTTTCGTCACGTAGTCATCGGCGCCAAGTTCAAGACCCAATACTTTATCGATTTCTGAGTCTTTTGCGGTTAACATAATAATTGGCATTTCATATTTTTTGCGTACTTCACGGCATACTTCCATGCCATCGCGACCAGGTAACATAATGTCTAATAAGACAATATCTGGTTCTTCATCATATATTAAATCTACTGCGTCATTACCATCATATGCACAGAATACTTCATAACCTTCTTTTTTCAAGTTGAACTCTAAAATATCAGCAATTGGTTTTTCGTCATCTACTACCACAACTTTTCTAGCCATATTTATAAACCTCATTTCTAAATTGTAGTACGTTTACATATTTTTCTACGCATTTCTCTATAATATAATTTACCATTTATAGCGTGCTAATTCTATTTTTCTAAACAAAAAAATAAATTGGTATATTGTAAAATTATAACATTTTTTACTATTAATAGGTTAATTATAGATATATTAAGCCTACACAACATGATATCACTGTGCGACTATATTGCCCATAGTCTATAAAAAAGTGATACATATCTCAGCAAGGGTCATGTTATTTTGACTAAGGTATTTGAGATAACTTAGTCATAATTTGAACATGATGTCACTTATACTGGATATGCATCACTGATAATATTAAATATTTTTAGATTTTTTAACGAAGAGCGATAATATAAATCCGATAACTGTCAATATTACAATAAAGAAACAGGCATATTGGATACCATAAGACAGTACAACTTCTTGTTCTGCATTTGGATGACTTGCGCCAAAGGTACGCATTGCTGTGCTATAAATCGTAATGGCAATTGCAGTACCAGCTGAACCTGCTACTTGGATTAACGTTGTAATCGTTGCTGAACCATCAGCATAAAGGTGGTGCGGCAATTGATTTAAGGCATTTGTCTGTGCTGGCATCATGACCATCGATATGCCAAAGAAAAGTACCATGAATGCCAAAATAATAGCCCAAACAGGTGTAGAAACTGAAATCATTAATGCAAACGTTAACGCTGCAATAAGCATCAGTAAAAATCCGAAAATGCCAAAGTATCTAGCACCAAAACGATCAAATAAGGAACCAACAATCGGTGATAAGATTAAATTGATTGCATTACCTGGTAATAAAATTAAACCAGCAATAATCGAATTAAATAATAAAGCACCTTTTAAATATAGCGGCAACAATATCCCCATAGATAGGATGCATAATATCGTAACGAAAACCATTGCAGCCCCTATGACAAACATTGGATATTTAAATACGTTTAAATTAAGCATCGGCGAATCAATCTTGAATTGTCGTACGATAAAGATAGCCAGTGCAACAACGCCGATTAATAACGGTAACCATACAATAGAACTTGTAAATGGTGCTTCAGCTAATGTGCTTAATGCAAAGATTAATCCCGCAAATCCTATTGTAGATAATGCAATAGAAATCATATCAATTTTAGGTTTGGTAATTTCTCCAACATTTTCTACTTTTGAAATTGCCATAAATAAAACGATAAGGTATAAAACCGCACTAATCCAAAAAATATAATGCCAGCTAGAAGCTGAAATAATGATACCTGACAGCGTTGGTCCAAGCGCAGGTCCAGCGGTAATCACTAGACCCATAATGCCCATCACGGCACCGCGTTTTTCTATTGGGAATATAAGCATCAATACTGTCACCATGATTGGTAGTAAAATACCTGTGCCAAGTGCTTGTACAATACGTCCTAATAATAAGAAACTAAAATTTGGCGCGAGCGCACCAATAATAACGCCTAATAGTGATAATACAATTCCTGTAATAATAAGTGGTTTCGTATTAAACCACTTGATTAAATAAGAAGAAGCAGGTACTAAACAAGCCATTACGAGTAAATATCCCGTCGTCAGCCATTGCACCACTGCAGCTGAAACTTGAAAATCAGCCATAATATCTGTGAGTGCCATGTTTAACGCTGTTTCACTAAATAATCCCATAAATCCACCAATCATAAGTACAAGTGCGTACATGCTTGGGTTGTTTACTTTTACTTGCGTTGTCATTTTAAATACTCCTTTTTAATGGTTCCATGAAGTATAAGTATTATTAAGAGACCTAACATTGATATGTAATGCTGTCGCACGTGATAAACTTCGTACGCATTTATCTTTAAAATTAATCTCTTCGATACATAACTTATCTCGATATACCATTCAAATTTGTTTTATATCATTGAGCATTTACAATATGAATTTTAAATGATAAACACATCTTTTCACTGATATGTATACGTTATTTGTTACTTCAAAGTAATGTCCTCGAACGATCAACTTCATTACTGTATCAAAATTTCTCTTTTATTGTCAACTAGGTTGACAATTTTTAGTGCAAAATTAAAAGTATTGTAACCACTGCTTTTAAAATGGCACAATACTTCATGCTTGGATATTTTATTGTAAGTCTTCTAGTTGCCAGTCTTGATGTAAAATCGTTTTAAATAGCTGTAATTGCTCAGTTCCAATGACTTGTGCAATGTGTTTTTCAATGGATTGTTTATAAGTCATATACTGTTCAATGCATTCGATGCCGCTATCTGTTAATGACACACATTTCTCTTTTTTATTATGAACTAAGTTTTCAACTTTAACTAATTCTTTTTCTTCTAATTGTTTAATCGCTTTATGAATGGCTTGCCTTGTTAAATTAACCGATTGTGTTACTTCAACAAACGTAAGTTTACTTATGTATAATTTTGCCATGATATACCATTCTGAACTGGAGTTGTGTATCCCGTTCTTGTCATTTGCTTTGTTTTCAACAATATTCCTCAATGCACCGTGTCGTTCGCTCAGGGCATCTAGCATATCTAAATTTTTCAATTCTGGATCTACAGTCATCATTGTTTCACCTCTTGTCTCACTCAATACATTTAGTTTAACCTTTTTTATTTTAATTGTATAAAAAAGTGTTATTGCAAAGCAGCATCGTAATTACAATGATACTTTTATGAACTGTGCTAATCTACACTAGCATGAGGGATTTAAAATTCTACGCATTTAGATTCAGCATTTACATAGCATCAGCTCTATTCACAAACGAAGGTGCACATTTTTATGTTTATACATAAATAACTACTACCTTCAATTGAATGAAGTTTAAAATATATATCGTAGAAAATTGTACAAAAAAATGCCCATCCTATTGGATGGGCAATACGGTCTCGACGGGAATCGAACCCGCGATCTCCTGCGTGACAGGCAGGCGTGTTAACCGCTACACTACGAGACCTAAAAAATGGTGACTCCTACGGGACTCGAACCCGTGTTACCGCCGTGAAAGGGCGGTGTCTTAACCGCTTGACCAAGGAGCCTGTCTTAAGCACAAGATAAATTATATCAACTCTCATTATGGTTGACAAGCTATTTTTTAAATTAATTTAGTATAATTTTCTATCATTAATGTATAAAGTAAGAAAATAATACTCGAAGCTGTCAAAACAGTATTTTATTTGCTTATTAACTCACTTTTGAGAGACATTGATGTACAATCACTTCTATAATTATGTTCTTTTTCATTTTTATTTCGAAATGTAAATAATAAATACAAAATCTTTTTTGTTTTAAATTCATTTTGCTAAAATTATAATTAGTATAAATAAGGAGGCGCAATATTGGCAAAAATATTATTTGTTAATCCAGGTTCTGCTGGACATGTAAACCCAACAATTGCAGTTGTTAAGGCATTAGTTGATCGTGGCGAAGAAGTTGTTTATTACGCTAGCGATATATATAAAGATAAATTGAAAGATACTGGTGCTGAAATTAGAACGCTACCTACAGAAGCGATTATGACAGCATTCACTGATCATGAAAATCATCATTTGTTCAATGTTATCAATGGCTTATTAAAAACTGTAGATATCATTGTGCCACAAATTTTAAGAGAAACTGAAAATGAGCATTTTGATTATATGATTCATGATTCTATGTTTAGTTGTGGCTATATATTAGCGCAAAAATTGAATTTACCATCGATTTCATCTGTATCTTCATTTGCTCATACAAAGACATCTTTTGAAACATTTATTAATCATTTAACTTCTACTGTGAGCAAAGAAGAAATTCAACACGCTGATGAAACCTTTAATCATTTAAAAGCCCATGTTGAATCAACATATGATGTAACCATTCCTTCTCGTTTTGAAGTTATGAATAACCCGGGAAATATTAATATCACTTATGTAATGAAAGGTTTCCAAGTTGGTTATGACGCCTTTGATCCTGAATATTACAAGTTTGTTGGTCCTTCCATACTGAAACCTAAAGATTCTGGCTTTATGGACAACATTGATACCACACGACCAGTCGTCTATATTTCTCTTGGAACGGTATTTAATCAAAATATTGAATTTTTCAATCTCTGCTTTGAAGCATTTGCAAATATCGACGCTTCATTTGTTGTATCCATTGGTCATGATAATCAACTTGAAGATTTTAATGCGATACCATCTAATTTTACGGTTGCACATGTTGTGCCACAAACAGAATTATTGCAACATACGTCACTATTTTTAACACATGCGGGTATGAATAGTACGAATGAAGCGATGTTGATGGAAGTACCTATGTTAGCTTTTCCTCAAAGTGCAGATCAACCCGTTGTGGCTCGCCAAATCGAAAAACTACTTGTTGGTCGTCAGTTACAACTAGAAAATATAACGTCTCATGAGTTAAAACAAATTGTCTTAGACATGTTAAATGATATACCGAACTATCAGCGTAATATTAGAAAAGTTAAATCTATACAATCTAGTAATAAAACAGGTTATCAGTTAGCAGTCGATCACATTCTAAATTTTCGTGATCAATATGTAACACGTTCAAATATATAAATAAAAAACACCTTGTAAGATGGCCATATCAGGCTACATCAACAAGGTGTTTCTTTCATTTCAACATTTTACTTTTTAAATTTATAAATCAGTTTTTATAGGTAAATGGCTTACCATAATGATTTTAATAAGTTTGTTTGGTTACGATCTGGTCCTACAGAGAAGATTGAAATTTGAACGTCACACAATTCAGAGATACGTTCTAAATATCTACGTGCATTGTCTGGCAGCTCATCTAATGAGCGACAGCCTGTAACATCTTCTGTCCAACCAGGTAATGTTTCAAAGATTGGCTTACAACGTTGTAAGTCTTTTAAATTCGCTGGATATTCAGTAATTTCTTTACCGTCCAATTCATACGCCGTACAAATCTTCACTTCTTTAAGGCCTGTTAAGACATCGATAGAGTTGATTGATAAATCAGTAATACCACTCGCACGACGAGAGTGACGTAATACAACTGAATCGAACCAACCTACACGACGTGGACGTCCAGTAGTTGTACCGTACTCACGGCCAACTTCACGGATGTGGTGTCCATCATCATCAAATAGTTCTGTTGGGAATGGGCCATCACCGACACGTGATGTATAAGCTTTACATACGCCAATGACTTTAGATACGTATGTTGGACCAACACCACCACCGACAGTGACATTGCCTGCAACTGGGTTACTTGACGTAACGAATGGGTATGTACCGTGGTCGATATCTAACATAACGCCTTGAGCACCTTCAAATAATACTTTTTCTTCTGCTACAAATGCATCGTCCAATACTTTTGCAGTATCCGTAACGAACTCTGCTAAACGTTGGCCTGCTGCGTAATAAGTTTCAAAGATTTCTTCAAATGAAGGACACGCTTTATCAAACATACCTTTGAAATATGCTGATTTGTATTCAATATTTTCTTTTAATAATTTTTCAAACGTTTCTTTATCTAATAAATCTGCAACACGAATACCAATACGTTGTGCTTTATCTACATAAGCTGGACCGATACCTTTTTTCGTAGTACCGATTTTATTATCTCCACGACGTTCTTCTTCATATTCATCTTGTTTAATATGATAAGGTAAAATAACTTGCGCACGGTTTGAAATACGTAAATTATCTGTTGAAATACCTCTTTCATTTAAAGCGTCTAATTCTTTTAATAGTGCTACTGGATCGACAACGACACCGTTACCAATGACTGCTAATTTTTCTTTATAGAAAATACCAGATGGTACTAAGTGCAATTTATATGTTTCGCCACCAAATTTAATTGTGTGGCCTGCATTGTTACCGCCTGAAAAACGTGCAATAACATCTGCTTGTTCTGCTAAAAAGTCTGTGATTTTACCTTTACCTTCGTCTCCCCATTGTGTCCCAACAACTACGATTGATGACATATGAGCACCTCCAAGTTTTTCTCAATTAACCATTAAGTATTCTACCAATACCACACTAATAATGCAAACAAAAATCGAACATTGGTTTTTTACATTTTCTCGAATTTCATTAAATGTTTAAAAATGCAATTACACACCTTAAACATAGTGTCATCAAGGTTTTCAAAGCGATATCCATTTAATTACAACACATACTTCATTAAAAAAGAAAGAACCAAATGCAAACAAAAACCGTACAATAAATAAATACATTTATAAATCGTACGGAAAAAATAAATTTTATTCTTTTTTCTTAACCCATGTCTGCATGTGCATAATCGATATCAGTAAATTTATTATACTGCTTCATAAAGTGTAATTTAACAGTACCTGTTGGACCATTACGTTGCTTCGCTATTATAATTTCAATCTCACCATTATCATCATTTGTTTGTGGTTCAAAGTTCGTATCTCCATCATCATCGTCTTCATCTTCGCCACGATTATAGTAATCATCACGATATAAGAATGCGACGATATCAGCATCTTGCTCGATTGATCCTGATTCACGAATATCACTCATCATTGGTCGTTTGTCTTGACGTTGCTCTACACCACGTGACAACTGACTTAGTGCAATGACTGGACATTCCATTTCTCTGGCAATCGCTTTTAATGTACGAGAAATCTCTGATACTTCTTGTTGTCGGTTATCTGAGAATCTTGAACCACTACCTGAGATTAATTGCAGATAATCAATCACTACCATGTCTAAACCGTGTTCTTGTTTTAAACGACGGCATTTTGAGCGAATATCTGTAATTCGAATACCTGGTGTATCATCAATAAATATCTTTGTTCTAGATAATTTACCTACTGCAATTGTAAAGCGATTCCAGTCTTCTTCTGTCATCATACCCGTTCTTAAACGGTTCGAATCTACGTTACCAGAACTACAAATCATACGTGTTGCTAGTTGATCCGCACCCATTTCTAGCGAGAATATACCGACTGAGAAATGGTCTTCATGTGTAGCAACTTTTTGTGCAATATTAAGTGCGAAGGCAGTCTTACCTACTGATGGTCTGGCAGCCAGAATGATTAGATCATTACGGTTAAAGCCCGCGGTCATCTGATCTAGATCTCGATAACCAGTTGGGATACCAGGTGTTTGACCACTATTTTGATCAAGTAATTCTGCATTCTCATACACTTCTCCAAGTACATCTCTAATATCTTTAAATCCATCGCTTTCACGTGTAGATGACAATTCTAATATTCGACGTTCTGCATCGTTCAATATTGTATCTAATTCTAATTCATCATTATAACCATCGTTAGCAATGCTATCGGCAGTTTGTATCAACTTACGTTTTGTCGCATGCTTAAATACGATATCTGTATAATATTGAATATTTCGAGTTGTCGGTACATTACTAGATAATTCTGCTAGATATTGTGGGCCACCCGCTTCATTCAGTCGTCCTTCATACGACAGTTGATCCATAATTGTAACCACGTCAATATCTTTATTGTCTTCGTTGAGGTTCATCATAGCTCTAAGGATGT
>ERZ1023458.165-NODE-165-length-15449-cov-4.198584_pt1 | contig 15449 bp, 11 predicted proteins | sample MGYA00380527_ERZ1023458 | MGnify/ENA primary metagenome ERZ1023458 (study PRJEB33173, sample SAMEA4830409) | metagenome | study: EMG produced TPA metagenomics assembly of the PRJEB25223 data set...
AATCAGAAAATTCGATGTGTTTACGTTTGCACGGTAAGCTATTCATGGTATTATAGATATAAGCACTATTACCAATATAGAGGTTTTAAAGGAGTCGATTACTATGATCAGATTTGAAATTCACGGAGAGAACCTCACTATTACTGATGCGATTCGCAACTATATTGAGGAGAAAATTGGTAAATTAGAACGTTACTTTAACAATGTGCCAAATGCGACTGCACACGTTAAAGTTAAAACGTACCAAAACTCAGCAACTAAAATAGAAGTAACTATTCCATTGAAAAATGTTACGCTTAGAGCGGAAGAACGTCATGATGATTTATACGCTGGTATTGATTTAATTAATAGCAAATTAGAAAGACAAGTTAGAAAATATAAAACGCGTGTAAACCGTAAAAATAGAAAGAATGACGAACCAGAAGCATTCGCATCATTACCTGAAGAACAAGAGGCAGAAAAACTTCAAAATGATGACAATGATAGTGAAATTGAGATTATTCGTTCAAAAAATTTCAGTTTAAAACCTATGGATTCTGAAGAAGCAGTATTGCAAATGGATTTATTGGGCCATGATTTCTTCATTTTTACAGATCGCGAAACAGATGGTACAAGTATTGTCTATAAAAGAAAAGATGGCAAATATGGACTAATCGAAACAACTGAATAATTCAATTGCATTAGTATCATATTTATAAAAGTAGTAGCGTCCATGATTGAGTGAAATCATGGACGCTCATTTTTTGCTATGTTATTATGTAATAATTTGAAAGTGAACATGTATGTTGTGTATATTTTTATTGAGACAGTATTTCAATATGTATTCCAAAACATGTAAGTAAAATATAGCGTAGGTAGTACGATAAACGTAATAAGTGTAAATTTAAGCTTATAAATGATATTATAAATTGTTGTAAACGAAGAGTTATAATGAGTTATAAAGCTAAAGGAGCGAACAGAATGGGTTTTTTATCAAAAATTGCAGATGGCAATAAAAGAGAAATAAAACGCCTTGGTAAATTAGCCGACAAAGTCCTCGCATTAGAAGAGGATATGTCGATATTAACTGATGAAGAAATTAAAGAAAAAACGAAAAATTTTCAAGCGCAAGTTCAAGAAGAAGAAGATATTAAAAAGCAAAATAAAATTTTAGACGATATTTTACCAGAAGCATTTGCTTTAGTTAGAGAAGGATCAAAACGTGTGTTTAACATGATTCCTTATAAAGTACAAGTTATGGGTGGTATAGCGATTCACGGCGGTGATATTTCTGAAATGAGAACCGGTGAAGGTAAAACATTAACGGCGACAATGCCAGTTTATTTAAATGCTCTATCAGGACGCGGTGTACATGTTATTACAGTCAATGAATATTTATCTAGCATACAGAGTGAAGAAATGGCTGAATTATATGAATTTCTTGGATTAAGTGTTGGTTTGAATTTAAATAGTAAAACGACTGCAGAGAAAAGAGAAGCTTACGCATGTGATATTACTTATAGTACTAACAACGAATTAGGATTTGATTACTTACGTGATAACATGGTGAATTATGCGGAAGAACGCGTGATGCGATCACTTAATTTTGCGATTATTGATGAGGTAGACTCAATTTTAATTGATGAAGCACGTACGCCATTGATTATTTCAGGTGAAGCAGAGAAATCAACTTCACTTTATACTCAAGCAAATGTTTTTGCTAAAATGCTTAAAAGCGAAGATGATTATAATTATGATGAAAAAACAAAAGCAGTCCAATTAACTGAGCAGGGTATTGATAAAGCAGAACGCATGTTTAAAATTGATAACCTTTATGATGTGAAAAATGTTGATATTATCAGTCATATCAATACTGCGTTGCGTGCACATGTCACTTTACAAAGAGATGTAGATTATATGGTGAATAACGGTGAAGTATTGATTGTTGATCAATTTACAGGACGTACAATGCCTGGACGTCGTTTTTCAGAAGGATTACACCAAGCAATTGAAGCTAAAGAAGGTGTGAAAATTCAAAATGAATCAAAAACGATGGCTTCAATTACATTCCAAAACTATTTTAGAATGTATAATAAATTATCCGGTATGACAGGTACTGCAAAAACAGAAGAAGAAGAGTTTAGAAATATTTACAATATGACAGTTACGCAAATTCCTACCAACAGACCAGTACAACGTATTGATAAACCTGATTTAATTTATATCAGTCAAAAAGGTAAATTTGATGCAGTTGTAGAAGATGTCATTCAAAAACATAAACAAGGCCAACCAGTCTTGTTAGGGACTGTTGCTGTTGAAACAAGTGAATATATTTCTAATTTATTGAAAAAACATGGTGTACGTCATGATGTTTTAAATGCGAAAAATCACGAACGTGAAGCGGACATTATTGCAAGTGCTGGCCAGCGTGGTGCAGTGACAATTGCTACCAACATGGCCGGTCGTGGTACGGACATCAAATTAGGCGATGGTGTTGAAGAAATAGGCGGCTTAGCAGTAATTGGTACAGAACGTCATGAATCTCGTCGTATAGATGACCAATTACGTGGTCGTTCAGGTCGTCAAGGAGATAAAGGTGATAGCCGTTTCTATTTATCTCTACAAGATGAGTTAATGGTGCGCTTTGGTTCGGAACGTTTACAAAATATGATGAACCGATTGGGCATGGATGATTCAACGCCGATTGAATCTAAAATGGTTTCACGTGCTGTTGAATCAGCTCAAAAACGTGTTGAAGGTAATAACTTTGATGCTCGTAAACGTGTCCTTGAGTATGACGATGTACTGCGTAAGCAACGTGAAATTATCTATAGTGAACGTAATGAAATTATTGACAGCGACGAAAGTGGCGAATTAATCAATGCAATGCTACGCTCTACGTTAGAAAGAAGTATTCATTATTATGTAAATGAAGAAGATGACGAACCTGACTATGAGCCATTCATCAATTATGTGGAAGATGTTTTCTTGAATGAAGGCGAATTAAAAGTAGAAGATATTAATGGAAAAGATAGTGACGATATTTTTGAGGTTGTATGGTCAAAAATAGAAATAGCCTTAAAAGATCAAAAAGAGAAAATAGGTACTCAGTTTGATGAATTTGAGCGTATGATTTTACTCCGTTCCATTGACACGCATTGGACAGACCATATTGATACTATGGATCAACTACGTCAGGGTATTCATCTACGTTCATATGGTCAACAAAATCCATTACGTGACTATCAGAATGAAGGTCACGAATTATTTGATACTATGATGCAAAACATTGAAGAAGATGTGAGTAAATATATTCTCAAATCAGTAATTTCAGTAGAAGATGATGTAGAACGTGATAAAACAACTGATTTTGGTAAAGCTGAGCATGTATCAGCAGAAGATGGAAAAGAAAAAGCGAAAGCAGAGCCTTATGTCAAAGATGAACATATAGGCAGAAATGACCCATGTCCTTGTGGCAGCGGTAAGAAATATAAAAACTGTCATGGCGCTTAAACTTATCTAAAATGATAAACGTGTGAGACAGGATTTATTATTTTTTGTATATCAAGCATCTTTTGCAGTTAAATTGTGGCGTTTAACTGTGAAAGATGTTTTTTTAATAATTTAAGCATAGATGCTAGATCTTAAGTTGAAATCGGCTGTTTATATTTTGTAACAGATGTATGATAGTCTAGTAATTGATTTATCAAATATATTTCATTCGTAAAAATTAGGAGAGATGCACAATGGAATTATCTGAAATTAAGCGTAATTTAGATGCTTATAATGAAAAGTTAGAACAACTTAGGGGGTCTCTTTGACTTAGAAGAAAAAGAGACAAACATACAAGAATACGAAGAAATGATGACAGATCCTTCGTTTTGGGATGATCAAGATAAAGCTCAAGAAATTATAGATAAGAACAATGCTTTAAAATCGGTTGTTAATGCCTACAGAGATTTAGAAGCAAACATTGAAGATATGGAAACAACACGAGAATTATTGTTAGAAGAAGACGATTCATCGATGAAAGATGATTTAGAAGCAAGTGTCATCCATTTTCAAAACGAGCTAAACCAATTTGAGTTACAATTATTATTAGATGGACCTTATGATGCGAATGATGCAATTATTGAATTGCACCCTGGTGCAGGTGGTACAGAATCTCAAGATTGGACAAATATGCTGTTGAGAATGTACCAACGTTACTGTGAACAAAAAGGCTTTAAAGTTGAAATTGCAGACTATTTGCCTGGGGATGAAGCGGGCGTTAAAAGCGTAACAATGATTGTGAAAGGTCATAATGCATATGGCTATTTAAAAGCTGAAAAAGGTGTACATCGACTTGTACGTATATCACCATTTGATTCATCTGGTCGTCGACATACATCTTTTGCTTCTTGTGATGTCATACCACAGTTTAATAACACTGAAATAGAAGTGGAGATAAATTCTGATGATATTACCGTTGATACATTTAGAGCTTCAGGTGCAGGTGGTCAACATATCAATAAAACAGAATCAGCTATTAGAATTACCCACCATCCAACAGGTATTGTGGTAAATAACCAGAATGAACGTTCACAAATCAAAAACAGAGAAGCTGCAATGAAAACATTGAAGTCTAAACTCTATCAATTAAAAATAGAAGAACAAGAACAAGAAATGGCCGAAATCCGTGGTGAACAAAAAGAAATTGGATGGGGAAGCCAAATTAGATCTTATGTATTCCATCCATATGCGATGGTTAAAGATCACAGAACAAACGAAGAAACAGGTAAAGTAGATGCAGTTATGGATGGTGATTTAGGACCGTTTATTGAAGCGTATCTACGAAATCAAATGAATCTAAATCATTCAGCAAAAGATTAATACTTAAATAGATGTTAATATTAAACTAACTTTATGAGTGAGTCGGGAACCAATTTATAAATAATTGTTTTCTAGCTCACTCATATTTTTATAGAGTAATATAGTATGTAAGACGAGCTATTCAATTCAAATGATTGCTTAAATTTTATTAGTAATTTTTAATAAATATTTTCTTATATGTAAAATGCAAATTGAAATATTACAGTTGAATTTAACCGATGTGCTACTATGATTAAAATTATTGCGATAAAGGTAAGAAAGGCTTGATTAAAGGCCAATGAGGCGTTCAGTTAATAATTATCTTTTGCATTACAAAATGATAACAATGCTAAAAGTATTAAGCGGATATGCTATATTATGATTGATTAAATATCGAATAAATTTAGACAGCAAAGGATTGAAACACATAATGAAGAAAGGCTTAACTTTTTCTCTAACTTCTGCAGCACTGTTTTTTGGCGTGAATGGTCTAGCATCAGCTGATCAAGTACATACAGTGAAAGAAGATACTGATTTATCAAATATAGCGCAAGCATTCGCAACAACGACTAATACAATAAAATCATTAAATCATATGGAGCTTGTACAGTCAGTTAAATCTGGACAAACGTTAGTACTCCCTGACGAAGATATTGTGGAAGTGAAAGAAGGCGATACACTACAAGGTATTGCGAATAAACATCAAATAAGTTTAAATGAACTTTATCAATTGAATCCGTATATTACAGAGACAATTCATCCTGGGCAGCTCATTGCTGTTTCTGAAAAAGGTTCATCACATTTAAATAACCAATTTCAAAGCACATACGCACAAAGTAATTCTGAAAGTTACACACAAAATGACTTAGAAAATAATTCGAATAGTGATCAATTCACAATAGGAGTAACAACTGAAAACAATCATACGTTCACAAAATTAGCTAACCATTCTTTACCAGTAAAGCAGCAATCTTGGTCAAATGATAGTATTGATGAACGCGATACTACATCAAACGTTGACAGTATTCATAACAATGGTTATCAACCGAAATACTACACAGCTCAAGAGCAGAAACACTACGCATCCGGTGGGCAGAATTATTATGATTGGGGTCAGTGCACATACTACGCTTTTGATAGACGTCAACAATTAGGTAAATCTGTAGGAACGCTTTGGGGCAATGCGAATAACTGGGCTTCAGCTGCACGTCAAAATGGTTATGTTGTTAATTCTACACCTGAAGTAGGCGCTATCTTACAAAGTAATGCTGGAAATTATGGTCATGTAGGCATTGTAGAACGTCAAAATAGTGACGGATCCATTTTGGTTTCGGAAATGAACTGGCAAGGTGTTGGACAAAAATCTTATAGAACCATTCATAATTCGGGACAATATAACTATATTCATTAAAAAGATAAAAACGTATACTTAGAAATTTCACTAGTAAATGTACAAATATATTTAAACTAATAGCCCGAGACATAAATAATGTCTCGGGCTTATTATCATAATGGCATTGGTGTAGGCATTATATGTCAGAGGTGTCATTTTTTACGCTCAGTACTTTTTCAATAAAATTTGTTATGGACGCATTATTTTTTGAAATGATGTAAAATGAATAAAACTTGAAAGACAAATAAATAGGTTATATTTTGAAAATAGAACGATTCGATGATATTTAACGGCATTAAAAAGACATTTTACATGTGGAATGATATTATAAAATCAAGTATAATCATTCATTAAATAAATGAGGAGGCGCTATCATGGGAGTACATCAATATTTTAAACGTTTATCAGACTTAGAAAAATTAATACGATTGCCTGGGAAATTTAAATATTTTGAGCATAATGTTGCTGCACATTCCTTTAAAGTGACTAAAATTGCTCAATATTTAGGTACAGTAGAAGAATATCACGGCAATAAAGTAGATTGGAAAAGCTTATACGAAAAAGCCTTAAACCATGATTTCGCCGAAATTTTTACAGGAGATATTAAAACGCCAGTCAAATATGCGAGTGGAGAATTAAAAAAATTATTCTCACAAGTAGAAGAAGAAATGGTAGATCATTTTATAAACGAAGAAATACCAGAACAATATCAATCCATATATCGAGAACGACTGCAAGAAGGAAAAGATGATTCACTAGAAGGTCAAATTTTATCTGTTGCTGATAAAATTGATTTGTTATATGAAACATTTGGTGAAATTCAAAAACGTAATCCTGAGCCACTATTTTTTGAAATATACGAAATGTCATTAGAAACAATTATGCAATTTGACCATTTGAATTCAGTGCAAGATTTTATAGAAAATATTATTCCTGAAATGCTTACAGAGAGATTTATACCAAAATCGGAATTACGAGAAACAACGATGTCCATTTTAAATAATAGGAACGGGTGACATGAATGATCTGGTATATACTAGCATCTTTTTTCCCCTGCATACTTGTCGTATTGTTTAGCGTACTGACAAGAAGTAAATGGGTAGGTACTATTTTAACTTTGATTTTAATAGGAACTTCAATTGAAAAAGGTTTTTTTCATGATGAATGGATTATTTTTATAGATGTTGCTTCATTATTAGCAGGTTACTTAATTATCGATCAATTAGAACTCCATAAAAAAGAAGATGATTAGGTAATAAGTGTTAAGCAACTTAATTGATACAACATGACAAAAAGTATATAATTATTTAACTTCATTTTATCAGTATAAAAATTTATTAACGCAAACAAACATGGTCATGTACTGTGTTTGTTTTTATTTAGTGAAACACTAATTTACGAACAAATGTTTGTATTGAAGGTTATAAATCTGTTAAAATATAAACTGTTAATAACATACGTATGTAAAATATAGTTATATCAACTAAAATAAGTCGCGTGTTAAATGAGATATTTAAATTACGTTCGAGCAGATAGAAATATAATAGGAGGCATGTGTCATTATGGAACACTACCCATTTAAATTACAATCGGATTTTGATCCTAAAGGGGACCAACCAGAAGCGATTCGACAAATTGTAGATGGTGTGAATGCAGGGAAGAGACATCAGACATTACTAGGAGCTACGGGTACTGGGAAGACATTTACAATGAGTAATGTGATTCAACAAGTTGGTAAGCCAACTTTAATTATCGCCCATAATAAAACGTTAGCGGGTCAATTATATAGTGAATTTAAAGAATTCTTTCCTGAGAATAGAGTCGAGTACTTCGTCAGTTACTACGATTATTATCAACCAGAGGCCTATGTACCATCAACTGACACATTTATTGAAAAAGATGCGTCAATTAATGACGAAATTGACCAATTACGTCACTCTGCGACAAGCGCATTATTTGAACGAGATGACGTCATTATCATTGCTAGTGTGAGCTGTATCTATGGTTTAGGTAATCCAGAAGAATATCGTGACTTAGTTGTCAGTGTCCGCGTAGGTATGGAAATGGACAGAAGCGAGTTACTTAAAAAATTGGTAGATGTGCAATACACAAGAAATGATATTGATTTTAGACGTGGTACATTTCGTGTTAGAGGCGATGTTGTAGAAATCTTCCCAGCTTCTCGTGAAGAAATGTGCATTCGTGTTGAATTTTTCGGGGATGAAATTGATAGAATACGTGAAGTTAATTATTTAACTGGAGAAGTGTTGAGAGAGCGCGATCACTTTGCAATTTTCCCAGCTTCCCACTTCGTTACCCGAGAAGAAAAAATGAAATCTGCCATCCAACGTATTGAAAATGAACTTGAAGAACGTTTGTCAGAGTTGCGTTCCGAGAATAAATTGCTTGAAGCTCAACGCCTAGAACAAAGAACAAATTATGATTTGGAAATGATGAGAGAGATGGGATTTTGTTCAGGTATCGAAAACTATTCTGTACATTTGACACTAAGACCTATGGGTTCAACACCTTATACATTGCTCGATTATTTTGGAGATGATTGGCTTGTGATGATTGATGAGTCACATGTGACATTACCACAAGTCAGAGGTATGTATAACGGCGACCGTGCGCGTAAACAAGTACTTGTTGATCATGGTTTTAGGTTACCAAGTGCTTTAGACAATAGACCGTTAAAATTTGAAGAATTTGAAGAAAAAACGAAACAACTTGTATATGTGTCTGCAACACCAGGACCTTATGAATTAGAACATACAGATGAAATGGTGGAACAAATTATTCGCCCAACAGGATTATTAGATCCTAAGATAGAAGTTAGACCGACAGAAAATCAAATTGATGACTTGCTTAGTGAAATACAAGAACGTATTAATCGAAATGAACGTGTATTAGTAACAACATTGACTAAAAAGATGAGCGAAGACTTGACCACGTATTTGAAAGAAGCAGGCATTAATGTGAATTATTTACATTCAGAAATTAAAACTTTAGAACGTATTGAAATTATTCGAGATTTACGTGTGGGTACCTATGATGTGATTGTGGGTATTAACTTGTTAAGAGAGGGTATTGATATACCAGAAGTATCTCTTGTTGTCATATTAGATGCAGATAAAGAAGGCTTCTTACGTTCGCAAAGATCACTTGTCCAGACAGTAGGTCGTGCAGCGCGTAATAGTGGCGGTGAAGTTATTATGTATGGAGATAAAATTACAGATTCAATGCGTTACGCACTAGATGAAACAGAGCGTCGTAGATCGATTCAACAAGCATATAATGAAAAATATAATATTACGCCTACCACAATTAATAAAAAAATTCACGATGTTATCAGTGCTACTGTTGAAACAGATGAAACAAACGAAGCGCAACGTACGGAAGTCCCTAAAAAAATGACGAAAAAAGAGCGTGAAAAAACCATTAGTAATATAGAAAAAGAAATGAAACAAGCAGCTAAGGATTTAGACTTTGAAAAAGCAACTGAACTCAGAGATATGTTGTTTGAATTAAAAGCAGAAGGGTGACGAAAATGAAGCAACCATCCATTGTAGTTAAAGGGGCACGTGCCCACAATTTAAAAGATGTTGATATTGAAATACCTAAAAATGAACTTATAGTAATGACGGGGCTATCTGGCTCAGGCAAATCTTCATTAGCTTTTGATACGATTTATGCAGAAGGGCAACGTAGATATGTAGAATCATTAAGTGCTTATGCAAGACAGTTTTTAGGACAAATGGATAAGCCAGATGTTGATACTATTGAAGGTTTGTCTCCTGCGATTTCAATAGACCAAAAAACAACGAGTAAAAATCCAAGATCTACGGTTGCCACTGTTACTGAAATATATGATTATATTCGTCTATTATATGCACGTATTGGAAAGCCGTATTGTCCAAATCATGGTATAGAAATTGAATCTCAAACTGTACAACAAATGGTCGATCAAGTTTTACAACTTGAAGAACGCAGTAAGATTCAATTACTGGCGCCTGTTGTTAAACATAGAAAAGGTGCGCATGAAAAGTTAATTGATGACATTAGTAAAAAAGGATACGTACGTGTGCGCGTTGATGGCGAAATTACGGATGTAAATGAAGTGCCAAATTTAGATAAAAATAAGAACCATACGATAGAAGTTGTTGTAGACCGCCTTGTAATCAAAGAAGGTATTGAAACACGTCTAGCTGATTCTATAGAAACGGCATTACAATTAGCTGAAGGTAATTTAATCGTAGATATCATTGGTGGCGATGAATTAAAATTTTCTGAAAATCATGCTTGTCCTATTTGTGGATTTTCAATCGGAGAATTAGAACCACGCATGTTTAGTTTTAATAGCCCGTTTGGAGCTTGTCCAACTTGTGATGGTTTAGGACAAAAACTGATGGTAGATTTAGACTTAGTTGTTCCTGATAAGGATAAATCATTGAATGAAGGTGCAATTGTTGCTTGGGAATCTTCAAGTTCAGACTTTTATCCAACATTATTAAATCGTGTCTGTGAAGTATATAAAATAAATATGGATAAACCATTCAAAAAATTAACAGAACGCCAAAAAGATATTATTCTTTATGGTTCCAAAGATAAAGAAATTGAATTTACATTCAAACAGCGCAACGGTCAAACAAGAAAACGTACGATGGTGTTTGAAGGTGTTATAAATAATATCAATAGACGTTATCATGATTCGCCATCAGAACTCGTAAGAGAAATGATGAGTAAATACATGACAGAACTTACTTGTGAAACATGTCACGGCAAACGTTTAAGTCGCGAAGCTTTGTCTGTGTATGTGGACGGGAAAAATATCGGTGAAGTGGTAGAACACTCTATTAAAGATGCACTGTATAACTATGAACATATCACATTATCAGAGCAAGACAGAAAAATTGCTAATCAAATTTTAAAAGAGATTAATTCTAGATTAGAATTTTTATATAATGTAGGATTAGAGTATTTAACACTAAATCGTGCTTCTGGTTCTTTGTCAGGTGGTGAGGCGCAACGTATACGTTTAGCAACTCAGATTGGTTCAAGACTATCTGGTGTATTATATGTTTTAGATGAGCCTTCTATAGGATTACATCAGCGTGATAATGATCGATTAATTAGCACATTAAAAGAAATGCGAGATCTAGGTAACACTTTAATCGTTGTTGAACATGACGATGATACGATGCGTGCTGCAGATTATTTAGTAGATGTAGGACCAGGTGCTGGTGACCACGGCGGTGAAATTGTTGCGAGTGGTACGCCAAAACAAGTTATGGCAAATACAAAGTCTTTAACTGGTCAATATTTGAGTGGTAAGAAGAAAATTCAGGTGCCAGAATCACGTCGTGAAGTTACGGATAGAAAGATTAGTGTCAAAGGCGCACGCAGTAATAATTTGAAAGATGTTAATGTAGACTTTCCGCTTTCAACGATGAACGTTGTTACGGGTGTGTCTGGTTCCGGTAAGAGTACATTAGTCAATGAAGTACTTTATAAATCATTAGCTAAAAAGATAAATAAATCTAAAGTTAAACCAGGTGATTATGATGAAATTAACGGTATAGATCAACTTGATCGTATTATCGATATTGATCAATCGCCAATTGGTAGGACACCACGTTCTAATCCGGCAACGTATACGGGTGTTTTTGATAACATACGAGATATCTTTGCTCAAACAAACGAAGCAAAAGTCAGAGGTTATTCTAAAGGTCGCTTTAGTTTTAATGTTAAAGGTGGTCGCTGTGAAGCATGTAAAGGTGACGGTATCATTAAAATAGAAATGCACTTTTTACCGGATGTCTATGTACCTTGTGAAGTTTGTGGCGGCTCGAGATATAACCGTGAAACACTAGAAGTAACATACAAAGGTAAAAACATTGCGAACGTCTTGGCTATGACTGCCGAAGAAGCAACAAACTTTTTTGAAAATGTCCCTAAAATACATCGGAAATTGAAAACTTTAGTAGATGTTGGTTTAGGTTATGTTACTTTAGGACAACCGGCTACGACATTATCTGGTGGTGAAGCACAACGTGTTAAACTTGCTTCAGAATTGCATAAACGCTCTACTGGTCGTTCAATATATATATTAGATGAGCCAACAACTGGTTTGCATGTTGATGATATTAGCCGATTATTAAAAGTGTTAAATAAATTGGTTGATAACGGTGACACAGTTGTCATCATTGAACACAATTTAGACGTTATTAAAATGGCTGATTATATTATTGATTTAGGTCCAGAAGGCGGTGACGGTGGTGGTACCATCGTTGCGACAGGTACACCAGAGGATATTGCAAAAGTGAAAGGAAGCTACACTGGACAATATTTAAAACCAGTATTAGAAAGAGATACAGTTCAAGCATAATAGTTTATTGATCAATCTCTGTAAAAATATATAAAATATTAGCTACTCCATACAAGAAGACATTTTCATGTGTCTGGAATGTATGGAGTAGTTTTTTCGATATCTAACATTTTATTCCATTCAAGCTTACCCAACCTTGCTGGATTGTAACGACGTAATCATTTAAAATAAATGAGATTACTGAACCATTTTTAGTAATTTTATTCAAAAATAATATAGTGTATGATAAAAACGATAGGATTTATTTTAGACTTCTGTACTTTTTTATATAGATTATCAGTCCTTTTTGATATGATAATGACATATGAAATTTCAGGAGAAATATTAATAGAGGTGAACCTATGTTAACAACAAAGAGTTTAATTGAACGCTTTAACCTTGAGCTTATAGCTGGGGAGTCAGGCTTAAATAAACAAATAAAAAATACTGATATATCAAGACCGGGATTAGAAATGGCTGGATATTTTTCGCACTATGCTTCCGACCGCATTCAATTGTTAGGAACAACAGAATTATCATTTTATAATCTACTACCGGATGAAGAGCGCAAAGGACGCATGAAAAAATTATGTCGACCAGAAACACCAGCAATTATTGTGACAAGAGATTTGGAGCCACCAGAAGAGCTTGTAGCATCAGCGAAAGAATTTGATACACCACTTATCACGTCAACAATTGCAACAACACAATTAATGAGTCGTTTAACGACTTTCTTAGAACATGAACTTGCACGAACAACTTCGTTGCATGGTGTTCTAGTAGATGTGTATGGTGTTGGTGTACTTATAACAGGAGACTCAGGTATCGGTAAGAGTGAAACGGCACTTGAACTAATTAAACGTGGTCACAGACTTGTCGCGGATGACAATGTAGAGATTAGAGAAATTAGTAAAGATGAACTGATTGGTAGACCCCCTAAATTAATAGAACATTTATTAGAAATTAGAGGTTTAGGTATTATAAATGTAATGACACTCTTTGGTGCAGGTTCCATTTTGACCGAAAAGCGTTTACGTTTAAATATTCATTTAGAAAATTGGCATAAAGATAAATTGTATGATCGCGTTGGTTTGAATGAAGAAACATTGCGCATTTTAGACACTGAGATTACTAAAAAAACAATACCAGTTAGACCAGGTCGTAACGTGGCAGTTATCATTGAAGTTGCAGCGATGAACTATAGACTTAATATTATGGGGATTAACACTGCAGAAGAATTCAATGATCGCTTAAATGCTGAAATTATGCGTAATGGTAGCAACAATAAGGAGAATAAATGATGATATTGAATTACATTGACCCAATTGCATTTGAGCTTGGTCCAATATCGGTTCATTGGTATGGCATTATCATCGCCGCGGGTATACTATTAGGTTATTTTATCGCTCAGGAAAGTGTTAAACGCATAGGTTTTGATAAAGATATATTGATTGATATCATCTTTTGGAGTGCAATTTTTGGTTTTATCGTAGCTAGAATTTATTTTGTTATTTTCCAATGGCCTTATTATGCACAACATCCTATAGAAATACCTATGATTTGGTATGGAGGAATCGCGATTCATGGTGGTCTGATTGGCGGTTTTATCACAGGTATCATTGTATGCAGACAAAAAAATATCAATCCATTTCAAATTGGTGATGTGATTGCACCGAGTTTGATTTTAGGACAAGGTATTGGCAGATGGGGTAACTTTATGAATCATGAAGCCCATGGTGGTCCTGTATCTAAATCATTTTTAGAAAATATGCATATACCGGACTTTATTATTAACAATATGTACATTGATGGTCAATATTATCACCCAACGTTTTTATACGAATCTATATGGGATATTCTAGGATTTGTTATATTAATTTCATTGAGAAAGCATTTACGTATAGGTGATACTTTTGCACTATATCTTATCTGGTATTCTATAGGTAGATTCTTTGTAGAAGGTTTGCGTACAGATAGTTTGATGCTCACGAGTGATATACGTGTTGCGCAACTCATGTCGGTCTTACTTATTGTTGCAGGCATTGTCCTTATGATAATTAGAAGAGTGAGATATAATGCACCAAGATATAAAGATGTTGGCCCTTTAACATGGTCAAAGCAAAAGGTGAAGTGATAGAATATAATGCGTGACTTAAAAAAGCTAAAAGTTAATGGTAAAAATCCGTTGTGGCATATGTATCGCTACATAAGCCGTGTCAAAATGTTTAAACAAACAGTGATTATAGAAGTTTGCCGCTACTTACCTAATGTGAAATTAAAACATTGGATGTATCGCAATTTATTAAAAATGAATATAGGTGCACATACAGCATTTGCATTTAAAGTTGTACCTGATTTATTACATCCTGAGTATATAACGGTTGGTGAAAACTGTGTCATAGGTTATAACACAACTATTTTAACGCATGAGTTTTTAGTAGGTGAATTTCGAACAGGGCATGTTTATATTGGAAATCACACGTTAATCGGAGCTAATGTAACAATTTTGCCTGGAGTAAAAATAGGAGATTATGTGAAGGTTGGCGCAGGTACTGTTGTATCTAAGGACATCCCGAACCACACGTTAGCATATGGAAATCCAATGCAACTGAAGCAATGACTAAATACAGGAGGTGAACATGGATGGCGCAAAACAGCAATAAAATTATTTCAATGAAACTTGATAGTCCTTTTTATAAAAAATTAGCTGATCAAAAATATCAACAGCAAGATTATAAAAAGGCAGTAGAATACTATGAAAAAGTGCTTGAAATGTCACCCCAAGAATTTGATGTTTTTGAAATTAAAGTAAAATTATCAGAATGTCTAGCACATCTTGGTTATAACAATAGAGCAGAA
>ERZ1023458.176-NODE-176-length-14098-cov-18.872819_pt1 | contig 14098 bp, 17 predicted proteins | sample MGYA00380527_ERZ1023458 | MGnify/ENA primary metagenome ERZ1023458 (study PRJEB33173, sample SAMEA4830409) | metagenome | study: EMG produced TPA metagenomics assembly of the PRJEB25223 data set...
AACCAAAAATTAATGAAATGATGAGTTGCTTTTTTTTAGATTTTGTTTTTGCAACATCATCACCCACATAAGATAACAAACCGGATAATAAGTCAAACATAAAACTCACCTAAAATTGTAAATTATGATGGATAACCGCACTGGTGGTGATGGTAAAAGAAAGATATCATCTTAGTACGGTTATTATGTAATATAGTAACAAATACAGTTGTACTTGTAAAATATTTCGTCTCAATTTCAAAACCGTTTATCGCAAATACTGCTTATCCGCCAATAAATCATCAACGGTTAGGGGTAAGTCGGCGTGGGCAAATCCTACCCCAAAACAACATAGCATCACAATAAATTGTCTAAGTCGCACCATTTTGACCTCTGCTTCTATCGATTAATAACAAAACCAATGTAGAAAAAAAACTAATCAACATACTAACAATACAAAGAGACATCCAAGGGATATGAAATCCTTTTATTAAAAACACAAGCACAAAAAAAAGACAATCCCACATGAAAAATGACTGCAAAAAGAATAAAGTATATCAATAAAAATGGCAATGGTATATTTCTATCATTATCTATGATAAACTTAATAAATTTATCGCCAAACAAAATAATAAGTATAACAACAATTAAATTATCGTCCATAAATTGACTTCTTAATACCTATTTTACTAACCCACACCAAGTTTAATGCCATACGCATTAAACTTGGCAAGTCATCAATTATCTGCTCTTGTGTTTGTAGCCACCCACAGTTCCTTGACCCAAAAAAGCACCATTAATTCTAATTGTGGCATTAGCCACCCCTGTGCCACCTTTCCAAGCACTTTTTGCAAAAATGCTTGTAGAAATACCAGCACCTTTAAGCATAGCACCAGAGTAAACACCACCAACCATGCCACCACCCGTCGCATACAAAGTGCTTTTAGTAGATGCTAATCGACCATTTTTAGCATAGCTCGCACCATGATTAGACCAAGCACCAATCGCACCGCCCACCAAGACGCCTGCCACAAATGGCAACGCTGCCCCCTGTGTCTCTTGCATCTCTACCAATGTCATATCGGTGGCTTGTAAATTTTCTACACCATCAAAAGCAAAAGACAAATCCGATTGTTGGGTAGATAACTCGTAGATAATTCTGTGCTGGGTGTGTTATAATGGCTTATCATCTCTGCATAAGCAGGGGTGATGGCAACAGTAGCACTAAGTGCTAGGATTGAGAGTTTTTTCATAAAGTTTTTTCCTTTTATTACGTTGTGAAAAAGCATCAGTCATTAGCAAATTGATTAAAAAATTGCCACTAAATTTTATTTACCACCAAAAATGTAATGTCTGTATTTATTATCAGACCAGATTTTAAATCTTTTATGTTTATTTTTTTGATAAAATTAGATGGTCTACAATCTTCTTTGTAAATAGAAAATTTAAAATCACCAACTTTATCAAAAACATCATACAAAAATAATTCCCCATTTTTATTTAAACACCTTTGATATTTAGCAATGGTTCTTCCAAGCTGTATGTCTCTATAAATTTTTTTTAGCTGTTTTTTTGGTAATTTATCATCAAGTATTTTCCCATCAATGACAGTATGACAATCACTCAATTCCCAAGCCCAGCCAATAATATTATTTTTTTGGGTGTCTTTTGACAAATAATGACCCGACAAGTAAAAAGAATGTTTTTCTATGCCATTAAAAGGCTTTATTTCAAAAAACATGATACACCTCAAAATATTTTTAAAGAAATTAAATCTATTTAAGATTTATTTAATATTTATCTATGGTAGCGACCACCATAAAAAATATGACCGTTGTTTTCTGTGCCATTTGTTTTTTCTTATTGTTGGCTGACAATATGACTTTTTGTATTCATATTAAGATTTGCAATTCATGCTAAAATATAATAGAAGTAATGCTAAAATTATGCAATAATCACCACACTTTTTTTATTATTGTCCTAATTAAAATCGCACAAATTGGTATGATGATGATATCAGTATAAAATTTATCGACGTTTATATTACTATTCACTAATCCTAAATAATTGGTCTTTGTTACTATAAATAAAATAATCACCACAAAAATTAGATAAATGATATCAATTAAAAAATTTTTCATGTAAAACCTTAAACACTCACGTATTTGTAAATTAAATTCTATGAGTGTTTTTATTGGTGTTTTAATATTGGCATTAGGACAACCAAAATACATTCAACTTAAAGGTTGGTTAATATAACTACTTACCAGTATTTTCCTTTAAATTTAGTTGGAACATAAGTAGAAGCAAAACTTACCCCAAGAGAAGTTAGCCCCGAACGAACACCATTTACTGGACTTGCAAAACCAAGAGCTCCCCCCATAGCGGCAGCACCAATAAACTTATAAGGATCATTACCACCACCAGCCAGATAACCATATCCTGCACCATACATACCAGCAAGACCACCAACAGCATTAGCAACCCAAGCCCCCTGTGTCTCCTGCATCTGACTATCTGTCATAACAGTTGCTTGCAGGTTTTGGGTATCCTCAAAAGCAAACGATAGGTCGACTTCTTGTGTTGGTTGAGTAGATAATTCTACACTTGGTGTAGTGCTTAGTATGGTTTGATAAACCGTTGTTTCTGCAAATGCAGGGGCGGTGGCGATGGAATTTTTTCTTTTATCAACATTATGAAAACTTAACACTATAAAAACCGTACCAATTTATGTCGTCTTGGTGTTGGTTATTGTCTTACGATGGTAACAAATACAATTTTAGGTTTCAAGTGTTTTGTTTTAATTTTACTGATTTTTTATTTGGTTTATTTGTTAACATTCGGTGGCTTGGAGTAGGTTGGATTGGGCGATATTTGTGAACAAAAAAGATACGAGTAGCTAAATTTATTTTAAATGATTACAAAATTATTTATCATTTCCTTGTTTATGCTTATGCCAATCGTTATATCCATTGTTTAGAAAATAGTTTATAACTTTCAAAATAAAAAGTATCAATGATATTGCAATAAATAATATCAAAGATATTAAAAAAGTAATCTTAATAAATTCTTTTTGCCCAAAAAGCAATTCATAACATGAATACACCAAGAAAAAAATGGCTGAGACCAAAAAAGATATTAAGAATATTTTTTTACGGGTATATTTTCTATTTTTAAAAAATCTACCTCCAATATATCCACTCACGGCTTCTAACAGCGATGTTATTATTTCAAGCATTTTTGAGTAAACTTAAATTATTAATAGAGTATGAGTGTTAAAAAGTTACCATTTAACACTCTTAAGCAATATCTTTGCTTTTTAACGCCTCCAAGCTTTATTTACCCCAGAGTTCAAAGCAAAACTATTGAAACGCCATGCATTAGCTCCTACCGTCAAACCGCCACCAGCTGCAGCACCTGCAGCTCCAAATGTACCACCGATTACAGCCCCTGTGGTCACATTCCCTGCAAATTTCGCATTACTCCACTTATAATTACCTCTTGCCCAACCATAAGTGTATCCGATACCACCAGCTGCAGCACCTAATCCAGCCCCCGCAACCCACGGAGCAACCGCCCCCTGTGTCTCTGTCATTTCCTTATCAGTCATGAAAACCGCTTGTAAATTTTCTGCATCATCAAAAGCAAAAGACAAATCCGCTTGTTTGGTAGATAATTCTGTGATGGGTGTTAATTCTGTGATGGTTATAATGGCTTATCATCTCTGCATAAGCAGGGGTGATGGCAACAGTAGCACTAAGTGCTAGGATTGAGAGTTTTTTCATAAAGTTTTTTCCTTTTATTACGTTGTGAAAAAGCATCAGTCTGATACTGATAGCCCTAATCACACTAAGGTGATGATGGTGAAAGATGTCATCTTAGTGTGGTTGTTATGTAATATAGTAATAAATACAATTGTACTTGTCAATTGTCTTTTGTCTTAACTTTAAAGCCGTTTCTCCCAAATACCCCTTATCCGCCAAAATGTTAGGGGCAGATTGGCGTGGTCTGATGGGGTTAGCAGGGTTTGGGCAAATATCCTTGCATCCACGAAACATTGCATAACAATAAGCTAATAAGCTCTTGTTTTTATTTAAGTAAATTTTTCATTTGTTACTTTAATGATTAAATATGGCGATAGATAACCATTTAATGCTACTTTAATATCAAATGGATTGCCATGAATGTCAATGACTCTTTTAAACCACACTTTTATAAATGAGCTGACAACCCACCACAATCAGCAAGCATGCAAAGGCTTTTTTGAGCGTGCCTGCTGGCAGTTTGTGGGCGATTTTTGCCCCAAGTTTGGCAGTGATAAAACTTGCCACGCTAATGGCAACAAAAGCAGGCAAATGCACAAACCCAACAAGCCCTGCCACAGACTTGCTCATATTTGCCACATGGCTTTGCCCAAACACCATAAAGCCTAACGCCCCTGCGATGGCTATGGGCAGACCGCACGCCGCCGAAGTTCCGACCGCCTGTTTCATGGGCAGACCTGCATGGGTGAGATATGGCACATTTAGGCTACCACCGCCAATCCCAAAAATCGCCGAAGCCATGCCAATCACACCGCCCGCCACGCTTTGACTCATTGGCTTAGGCAAGGGCTTGATATTCTCATCTGCCTTTTTCATAAACATCTGTATGGACATGATGATGGCAAACACGCCAATCAAGCCCTGTAAATGCTGTCCTTTGATGAGTGTTGCCACCCACGCTCCAAACAACGAACCGACCACCAAGCCATAGGTCAGATTTTTAAACACATCCCAACGCACACCGCCTTTTTTGTTGTGGGCAGTCAAGGAACTAATAGAGGTGATGATAATCGTCGCCAACGCCGTCCCCACTGACACATGGGGGATAAATTCACTCGGAAAGCCATACGCCCCCAAAATCCACATCAAAGCAGGCACGATAATCAAGCCACCGCCTATACCAAACAAACCAGCACACACGCCCGCAAACGCTCCTGCAATGACAAACCAAAGATACACCATATTCCACACCCTCACATTGACCAAAATTATGGTATTATAGCCTATTTTTATCCATTTAAAACAACCAAAACGCCCCATGCCAAATTTTTTAACCGCCACGCTCCACACCCATTTTGACATCACCGACAGCACCAATACCCAGCTTATCCACGCCATCACAAATGGCACGCACCCCCACACCATCCCCCACCTATACACAGCAAGCCACCAGACGGCAGGTCGTGGACAGCATGGGCGGATGTGGGTAAGCGGAGCGGACAATGTTTTTTTGAGTCTATATGTTCCCATGGGTCAAGGGGCGTATGAGTTACACACATTATCAGGGCTACTCTCGCTTGTGATTGGGTTTCATCTTGTCAATATGCCCATCATCCAAACCATCAATACTCACCGCCAAACCAATGGTCTGCCTCCCATTGGGGTAAAATGGGCAAATGATATGGGATTTTATGATGACAGGACAGGTATTTTTAGAAAGCTCGCTGGCATTTTAATTGAACCTGTTTTTAAAAAATTAAACGATAAAAATACGCTTGTGGGCGTGGTCGTCGGTGTGGGGCTAAATGTCAATAACTCACCTATGATAAAAGACGGTCTTTATCAGGCAACGTGTCTAAACGAATTATCCGACATCAATACCTATGCCCAAGACTTATACATCCCAATGACAAATACCATACTTGAAGCCATACAAATTTGTAATCATTGTAAAAAACCCATTTTTTTGCAAAATTTTATTAAAAAGTTTAATGCCGATCATCTCTTGACCAATAAACTTATCCACATTTTTATACAAAATAACATGACCGATATTTATGCAAAAGGCAAATGTATCGGTATTGGCGGTGCTGGCGAATTGTTATTAAATGATGGCGATGATATTAAGCCGATATTTGCAGGTATGGCAAAAATTGTGAATTAGGTTTTTAGCATGGTTAATCAATGTTGTTTTTAAAAAGTGCCATTTACCCATACTTTGTCAATTTTTAGCATTAATATAGCATGGCAAAGCCCCATGTTAAATTAACGCCCATTGTTAATAAACCCAATTAAGGAAAATCATGAAAAAACTTTGGTTAGATTTGGGCAATACTCGCCTAAAATATTGGATGGTAGATGACGATAACATCATCGCCCATGATGCAAAAGAACACCTAAAAGCCCCAAATGAATTACTACTTGGTCTGTTGGGTACATTGGCAAGTTTTGAACCTGAATTTGTTGGCATATCTAGCGTACTTGGTGATAAGATTAACCATGCCATCACCCAGACATTGCAAGGCTTTAACGTACCATTTGAATTTGCCAAAGTAAATGCTACCCATCAGCTTTTGGTGAGTCATTACAACCCAACCCAGCTTGGTGTGGACAGATGGTTACAAATGCTTGGCGTGGTGGATGATACCAAAAAACAATGCGTGGTCGGTTGTGGCACAGCTTTGACGATTGATCTGATAGAGCATGGCACACATTTGGGTGGTTATATTCTACCTAATGTCTATATGCAACGCCATGCCCTGTATGCAGGCACTCAGCAGATTGCGGTCAAGGCAGGGCGTTTTGACAGCACCGAGCTTGGACGAACAACCTTTGATGCGGTCAATCATGGCGTGCTGTTTGGTGTGGTTGGGGCGGTGCGTGCGGTGCGTGCTGATTATCCTGATTTTAAGATTACCCTAACAGGGGGCGGAGCTGATATGATAAACATGCAATTTAGGGGCAAACTTGACACCCAAAAAGAACTGTTACTGGCAGGATTGAGGCGGTATTTTTCTTGATGTGAGTTGCAACAAACACAATCTGCCACTTAGCTTGCTATTTTGCAAAGCCAAATCTTCGCCCATCTCATCGTCGTTGCTGGATGCTAATTGGCATGGGTTTAGCTTCGCTTTAAACGCCATCATCACAGCAGTACCCTACCGAATTGGGCGACACCACTAACAAGGGGCAAGATTAGAGATGAACCAAACAACTCTACCGCCTTTGAATGATTTTATCATTTTATATGATGAAACCATCAAAACAATCTTTAAATAAGCCCACACATTCTATGGGTTCATACCCACAATTCTGTTATAATCAAATAAACAAATCATGCTAATAGACGATAAAAGTTTGGTATTTTTTCTATTTTATCAACACCAAATAATTATTGTATGATGGTTTTTATTTTATTTTTAAATCCTTAAAATTTATAAGGATATTAGAACAATAGGGAAATTGGCAGGGTTTTATTTTTTAGTACCATTGATAATGATAAAAAGGTGAACGTATGCCATTTAAACCCATTCCTGCGGTCATTGCCGTGCTTGTTACCCTAATCATTTGGTTTGTCATTCCCATACCACAAGGCGTTGAACCAAACGCATGGCACTTGCTTGCGTTATTTGTTGGGACGATTGTTGCCATCATTGGCAAAGTACTACCGATTGGGGCGATTTCTATCATCGCCATCACCTTGGTTGCCTTGACAGGCGTTACCGCTGATACACCCAAAGATGCGATGAAAGATGCGTTATCTAGCTTTTCAAGTCCACTCATTTGGCTCATTGCCGTAGCGGTCATCATCTCACGAGGGCTGGTCAAAACAGGACTTGGAGCTAGGATTGCTTATAGTGTCATCGGCTTTTTTGGCAAAAAGACACTTGGCATTGGCTACTCACTGGCCATTGCCGAAACCTTACTTGCTCCCATCACGCCATCTAATACCGCTCGAGGTGGGGCGATTATCTATCCCATCACTCGTTCTATTGCCCAAAGTTTTGGCTCAAAGCCTGATGATGGCACAACCAAAAAGATGGGTGAATATTTGTCACTTGTCAACTACCAATCCAACCCCATCACCTCCGCCATGTTCATTACCGCTACCGCCCCAAACCCTTTGGTGGTGGAACTGGTTGCTAAGGCCACAGACAACAATATTCATCTGTCGTGGACAACATGGGCGCTTGCCATGCTACTGCCTGGACTTGCATGTATCCTGCTTATGCCTCTTGTCATCTATATCATTGCCAAACCTGAGATTACCAAAACGCCCAATGTCAAAGAATTTACCAGCCAAAAACTCGCTGAGCTTGGCAAAGTAAGCCGTGATGAGAAAATCATGCTTGGTGTATTTGGTGGCATGCTCCTACTGTGGGCGAACATACCTGCCATGCTCTTTGGCGATGTGTGGGCGGTGAATGCAACAGCCGTGGCATTTTTGGGCTTGTCAGTGGTGATTTTGACAGGTGTACTCACATGGGATGATGTTTTAAAAGAAAAATCCGCTTGGGACACACTCGTGTGGTTTGGTGTGCTGATTATGATGGCAACATATCTGAATAAACTGGGACTTATCGCATGGTTCTCAGGGCAGATTGAGACTGTCATCGGGGGCATGGGAGTAGGCTGGGTTGGGGCAGTGGTGATTTTAACACTTGTATATCTGTATGCTCATTACTTTTTTGCCAGCACAACCGCTCACATTACAGCCATGTTCGGGGCGTTTTATGGTGTTGGACTTGCTCTTGGGGCACCGCCCATGCTCTATGCCTTGATTTTGGCAGCATCTAGCAGTCTGATGATGTCACTCACACACTACGCCACAGGCACAGCTCCTGTCATCTTTGGGGCAGGCTATGTCTCGCTTGGACAGTGGTGGAAAGTTGGGGCGGTCATGAGTGTGGTCAATCTTGTGGTATGGATTGGCATCGGACTGATTTGGTGGAAAGTGCTTGGGTATTATTAATTATTATTGATAAAATTATGTCCAAATAAACAAAAATAAGGGTAAATTGAATTTACCCTTATTTCATTATCCAAAAGACCCTCTCTTAGCCATGTAGTGATTTATAAATCGTCCCTGCCAGTACCTTACCAATGCCCTTAACATGAGCAATCTCACTTTCAGATGCACCAAGGAGTTGCTGAATACCACCAAAATGAGCCAACAGGTCTCGCCTGCGTTTTGCCCCAAGATTGGGAATGACTTCCAGCACACTTACCCCACGAGCCTTGTCTCGTTTTTTACGATGTGCGGTGATGGCAAAACGGTGAGCTTCGTCTCGTATGTGCATAATCAGATGCAATGCTTTGCTGTCCTTTGGCAAATCTATCGGTTCATGCTCTAAAAAGTGCAACACTTCAAGCCCTGCCTTTCTCCCCTCACCTTTGGCAACACTCACAAGCAATGTCTCATCTAATTTATCAAGTTCAATCAAGACCTCTTTGGCAACGTTTAATTGCCCTCGTCCACCATCTATTAGTAGCAAATCAGGCAAGGGATGCTTAGAATATCGTCTGGTTAGCACCTGCCTCATCGCCCCATAATCATCACCACCAACCACATCATGAATGGCATACTGACGATAATCCCGATTTCTTGCTCCACGACTGTCAAATACCACACACGACCCCACCGCCAACTCACCCATCGTATGACTGATATCAAAGCATTCAATACGGTTAATCACCCTATCTGATACCGCCCCTAACACCTGTTGCATGGCAACAAACCGCTCATTTAATTCATTAAAGTCGGATAATTTAGCACTTAGGGCATTATGAGCATTCAAAATCGCCAAATCCTGCCATTCTCGGCGGTGTTTTTGCACCCTGTCTTTTATCACGCATTTTTTACCAAATTCAGCATTTAACAGCTTGGCAGTCGTGTCTTTGTCATCAATGGTCTCATTGATAATAATTTCTTTGGGCAAATCATCACTCACATCCAAATAAAATGACAACAAAAACCGCTCCAACCGTTCACCCAACGTATCAAATACCCCCACATCATCAGGAAAATAATTCTTGCCACCTAACACCTTACCACCACGCACAGTCAGTATATGGACAACCGTCAGTCCATTTTTATCAGCCATGGCAAACACATCGGCACTGCTGTCATCACCCATTCGATACACCGCTTGATGGGCGGTAATGTCCGAGAGCATGGCAAGGCGGTCTCTATAAAAAACGGCTTGCTCAAAGTGCATGTTCTTGGCAGATTCGTGCATTTTTTGGGCGAGCATGGTTTGTAGTTCGGCTGTTTTGCCATTTAAAAAATCAAGGGCTTGTGCCACACTGTCATCATAATCCGCTTGGCTAATCAATCCCACACATGGGGCAGTACAGCGTTTTATTTGGTGTTCTAAGCAGGGGCGTTTGGCACTGGTAAATACTGCATTGGTGCAGTTTCTTAACATAAAAAGCTTTTGCAAAAGCAACACCGCTTCTTTGGCAGTATTGGCAGATGGATAAGGGCCAAAATAGCGACCTTCGGTATGATTGCCCTTACCACGACCAACCGCAAGGCGTGGAAATTTATCCTTGGAGATAAACAGATACAAATAAGATTTATCATCCCTTAGAATGATATTATAAGGCGGACGGTGCTGTTTGATGAGATTTTGTTCAAGGAGTAGAGCCTCAGATTCACCTCGTGTGATGATAATTTCAATATCACAAATACGAGCAACCAAAGCCACTGTTTTTGGATGTTCAACAGTCTTGGCAAAATAGCTATTAACCCTATTTTTTAGAGATTTGGCTTTACCAATGTACAAAATTTCACCCGACTTGCCAAGCATTTTATAAACCCCTGGTAGGTTGGGAATATTTTTTAATAATTGTATAAGACGGTCAGCATGAGCATGATTCATAAAAAGCTTAGGTACTTAACTGATGGTTTTATAAGGTAAATATAAGGTAAATTTTAGTTTTTACAAGTCATACCAAATCAAGTCATACCAAATGATGAATAAAAAAGAGCCAAAACTGGCTCTTTTTGACAAATAAACAAGGTTGCACAATAATATTGTGCAATACATCTTGATTAGTTATTAGTGGTTGTTTGCACAGGAACAGTTGTAACAACAGTGCCATCAGCGGCAGCATTGGCAGCATCAGCAGCAGCTTCGGCGGCATCTTGTGCATTTTCAGCGGTAGCCTCAGCTTGTTTTGCAACAGTGCCATCACCTGCAATTTGTGCCTCAGCAGCAGCATTAGAAGCCGTATCAGCAGCGGCTTGTGCAACATCAGCGGCCTGTTGTGCGGTAGCATCAGCAGGAGCAGCAGCGGCAGCAACTTGTGCCTCATTTGCAGCTTCTTGGGCAGCAACAGCAGCATCGGTTGCTTCTTCCGCTGGTTTTGAACAGGCAGTTAGTGCCAATGAACCAACCAAAGTGGCTAGGATTAATTTTTTCATGCTATATTCTCCAAATTAAGTGGATGCTTTTGACTGCCTAACTATATAGAACCATTATATAGAACCATATAGGATAGGCTGTCTCATTCTCATTATAGGTATTCAATAGATGTTGGATGGCATTTTATTATCTAAACCATCATCATAAATTCAAATGACAAAAAAAGACAATAAAGTGTTACCCCTATATTGCTCGTACTATTATATAAACATTAGTAGATAATAACAAATGATTTTTAGTAATAAATGGGATTAATATGTAACAAAATATTTCTCCAATCCATCACCTGATCATCATCTTGGCATTATCACTAAAATGGCTTAGCATTGTAAATTTCTATCAATCATCCATAAAATTAAAAGGTATGTTCAAAATACCGTTTACAAATATGGCGAATAAAATAATTGGCAAACCAACTGCTGATAAAATTTTAACCACGCTGTCATAATGGCAACTTACCAACACCCATTTATTTATTAATATTTATAATAAATGGGTGTTATTTGGTCATGTTATTAAAAAACTCATCGTTGGTTTTGGCATCTTTTAGGCGGTCAAGCAAAAACTCGGTTGCCTGATAGTCATCCATGGGCTGCAAAAGTTTACGCAAAACCCACACTTTTCTTAGCATTTCATCATCAATCAGACGTTCTTCACGACGAGTTGATGATTTTTTGATATTGATGGCAGGGAAAATACGGCGTTCAGCAAGTTCTCGCTCTAAGGTAATCTCTTGGTTGCCCGTACCCTTAAACTCCTCAAAAATCACACTGTCCATCTTTGAGCCTGTGTCAGTCAAGGCGGTTGAGATGATGGTTAAACTGCCACCTTCTTCAACATTACGAGCCGCACCAAAAAAGCGTTTTGGACGCTCCAACGCATTAGCATCCACACCACCTGTCAGCACTTTACCACTTGATGGAATGACCGTATTATAGGCACGGGCTAGGCGTGTGATACTATCTAACAGAATAACCACGTCTTGCTTGTGTTCAACAAGACGTTTGGCTTTCTCAATAACCATTTCAGCAACTTGAATATGTCGCTGTGGTGGCTCATCAAAGGTTGAGGCGACAACCTCACCACGCACAGTACGTTGCATTTCGGTCACCTCCTCTGGACGTTCATCAATGAGTAACACAATGAGATAGCATTCAGGATGGTTTTTTGAGATGGCTTGGGCGATATTTTGTAGTAGTACGGTTTTACCCGCCTTAGGTGGAGCAACAATGATAGAACGCTGACCCTTACCGATGGGAGCAATCAGGTCAATCATACGCCCCGTCAAGTCCTCGGTCGTCCCATTACCCACCTCCAAACGTAATTGCTTAGTAGGGAAAAGTGGTGTTAAGTTTTCAAAGATGAGTTTATGGCGAGAACGGTCGGGCGTATCAAAGTTGATTTGACTGACCTTTAATAAAGCAAAATACCGCTCACCATCTTTGGGTGGTCTGATTTGCCCTGCAATAGAATCGCCCGTTTGTAGGTTAAAACGACGAATTTGGCTCGGACTGACATAGATGTCATCAGGCCCTGCCAAGTATGAACCCTCTGATGAACGTAAAAAGCCAAAACCATCTGGCAAAATCTCTAAGACGCCATCACCATAAATCGGCTCACCATTGCGAGCGTGAGTTTTTAAGATGGCAAAAATAATGTCTTGTTTACGGCTACGAGCCATGTTTTCAAGCCCCATTTGTTCAGCAATGTATAACAAATCACTAACAGGCTTGCGTTTTAGTTCGGTCAAATTCATGAGATGGTCTGGATAAGATTTTTGGAGATGAAAATAAAAGTAAAATGAATTCCGCCAAGAAAAAGTCAAGAACTGACAAGGGCGGTAAAAATATGGGTAAAATGACAACACACGAAAGGATAAATAAGCTACTTATAATAACCGTTATTTATCAAAATGTCAAGGACTGGTGATGATTTTTGAATCACTAAAATTGCAATGGTTGTATATTATAATATGAGCGATCAGCAAATCCTTTATTGTTAGGCTATATTTGCAATGAGAAATAAGAAAGTCTGCAATTGATATGTGCTATCTTCTATAAAATATTATGAATAAAGTTATGTGTGTTGAGTATACAATATCAAAAATGGGCATACTCATCTTCTTTTGCACATTTATACAATTTGTATTACACTTATATTAAACCTAGGAAATACCCCAAACCAAAGATTTAGGGTATTTTGACATCATAGATAAATCTATAAAATTTATTATTTTTTGCCTCGGTTAGCAAAAGCACCAAAACGTTTATTAAAACTTGCCACACGACCTTCATTAGATGCTTGACGTTGTTCACCTGTGTAGAATGGGTGAGATGCACTTGAAATATCCAGTGGAAAATATGGATATTGAACACCTTCGTACTCACGAGTAGTTTTGGTTGCCACAGTAGAACGGGTTAGGAAATAAACGTCCGCATTGGTGTCGTGAAATAATACCTCACGGTATTCTGGGTGAATATCTTTACGCATGATAAAAATCCAATTAACCTAGGCACTAATAAAAAGGTATTTTAACAATTCATCAACATATCAAATAATTAAAACAAGCCAGTTGTAGCCATATCATTATCAACCAACTTTGACATGATATACCACAAAGTCATTTATTAGCCAACCTAAGTGGGAGAAAACATAGAAATGAAAATGCCATTTTAACGCAAAATCATTTATTTTTCAATAAAAATCACACCAATTTTGTAAATTTAGTACATGTATCGGTAAGGAATTTTTGGTAGGGCAGATTATATTTCAAGCAAATACCTTTTAAGTCAATCATTCACACAAATGGTGTGTTTTTCATGAGAATATTTACATCATTTAAGAAAAATTTGGTTATATTTTTTATAGATTTTACCAATAAAACCCTGTCCAACAATCAGATATTTATTATTTTGCTTATCAATC
>ERZ1023458.177-NODE-177-length-14036-cov-4.321579_pt1 | contig 14036 bp, 6 predicted proteins | sample MGYA00380527_ERZ1023458 | MGnify/ENA primary metagenome ERZ1023458 (study PRJEB33173, sample SAMEA4830409) | metagenome | study: EMG produced TPA metagenomics assembly of the PRJEB25223 data set...
ATCGCTCTGAATATCAAAAAAGAAAGGACGAAATTTGTCCTTTCTCGAGCTTAGCTGACTTCAACCCACTACAGTTGACAAAGAGCCCATTATGAAAGGTTTGCCCCCTGGACAAAAAAAGAGCCCATCATACAGGCTAGAAAGCTGGATATGATAGGTTTTTATATTTTTCTTAACGTACTGTGCGGATACGCATTGTGTTTGTGCGAACAGCTTCTCCTACTGGCACACCAGCAACGATAACGATATCATCGCCTGACTCAACGAGACCTGCTTCTACCGCTTTACGTTCAGCGATTTCGAACATATCGTCAGTTGAAGATGGAGCATCTGTCAACATTGGGATAACACCCCAGTTCAACATCAAGCCACGTTCTGTCAATTCGTCAAATGTCAATGCTAAGATGTCAGCATTTGGACGGTATTTAGAAATCAAACGTGCAGTATGACCTGTCTTAGTAAGAGTTACAACCAATTTGATATCCATTGAGCTAGTAGCATCTTTAACAGCAGAAGCCATTACTTCTGTCTTAGAGTTACGCTCAAATGAATCTGAATCAAGACGTCCGTATTCATTAAGAAGAGCTTGAGCGTTCTTGTCGATTGTAGCCATTGTAGTTACTGACTCGAGTGGGTATTTACCGTTTGCAGACTCGCCTGACAGCATTGTAGCGTCAGTTCCGTCGATAACAGCGTTGAATACGTCTGATACTTCTGAACGAGTTGCACGTGGTTTTTCAGTCATTGTTTCAAGCATGTTTGTTGCAGTGATAACAACTTTACCTGCAGCATTGACTTTCTTGATAATCATTTTTTGATAAACTGGAACCATTTCGAACGGTACTTCGATACCCATATCACCACGAGCAATCATAATACCATCAGCTGCTTCGATGATTTCGTCTAAGTTATCGATACCTTGTTGGTTTTCGATTTTAGCGAACAATTGAACATGTCCGTTTCCAGTTTCTTCACAGATTGCACGAACTTCGTTCACATCTTTTGCAGTACGTACGAATGAAATTGCGATGAAGTTGATACCTTGTTCAAGACCGAAACGGATATCGTCGTTATCGCGTTCAGCAAGAGCTGGGAAAGGAATTTTAGTGTTAGGGATGTTCACACCTTTTTGTTTAGCGATGATACCATCGTTTTCAACTTCAACTTCAAATTCACGAGTTTCATCATCTTTAGCAACCACACGAAGACCAAGTTTACCATCGTCAACCAAAACTTGACGACCAACTTCAACATCATCATAGATATCAAGAGCACCAGCAACGTTCAACGCAATCACTTCACGAGTTGATTTGATTCCTTGTTTAGTTGCAACACGAATTTTTTCACCAGTTTTGTATGAATATTCTTTAGCTTCACCTTCGAACAATTCTGTACGGATTTCAGGTCCTTTTGTATCAAGAAGGAAACCAACTTTTTTACCTGCAATTTTTTCCGCAAGTTTAACAGTTGCCATACGCTCACCTTGTTCTTGGTGGTCGCCGTGTGAGAAGTTGAATCGGAATGTGTTAGCACCAGCTTCAATCAATTTAGCAATGTTTTTAGCTGAAGCTTCAACATCAAGTTTTTCACCCCAGTATCCGTCCTCACCGAATTTTTTACCACCACGGATTTCTACCGCAGGACCCAAAGTTGCAACGATTTTTACACGTTTGTTCATGATTTTTGTGACTCCTTTATATATATGACCTTTTTGGTCTTATTAACTAAATTGTAAATTATGACAAGCTCTTATTCAAGCTAGATAGCTCAATATCGGCTTTGTGTGGGTTGTTAACCACAATCTTACCTTCTGCAGTAAGGCTAAACAATGCCCCTTCTTCTGCAGTACCAAGAATTGGATTTTCAACCATTTTTTCGTTACGAATACCAACCGCAACACCACCGATACCTTCTTTAAGAAGTTTAACAGCATGTGCACCCATACGTGACGCCAAAACACGGTCACGCGCAGTTGGAGAACCACCACGTTGAATATGTCCAAGTTCTGTTACACGAAGGTCGCTTGTATCTCCAGCTTCTTTAAGTTTTTGACCAAATTCAGCCGCTGACATCACACCTTCAGCTAAGACGATGATATTGTGTTTTTTACCACATTCATAACCAGCTTTGATGCTTGCTACGATATCTTCCATCTTGAAGTCTGCTTCAGGGATGATGATTTCATCAGCACCAGTTGCAATACCAGCCCAAAGAGCGATATCACCAGCGTTACGTCCCATAACTTCGATTACAAAAGTACGACGGTGACTTGATGATGTATCACGAATCTTATCAATAGCGTCCATGGCAGTAGTAACCGCTGTGTCAAAACCGATTGTAAAGTCAGTACCAACGATATCGTTATCGATTGTACCTGGAAGACCAATAGCTGGGAAGCCATGTTCAGTCAAACGCATAGCGCCGTGGTAAGATCCGTCACCACCGATAACAACTACACCTTCAATTCCGTGTTTTTTCAATTGCTCAATCCCTTTAAGTTGCCCTTCAAGTTGAGCGAACTCTGGATAACGAGCTGAGTGAAGAAAAGTACCACCACGAGAAATGATGTCTCCTACTGAAGCTGCATCTAGGGGATGAATTTCACCGGCAACCATACCAGCATATCCGTCATAGATACCAAACACTTCCATTCCTTCTGAAATTGCTTGACGAACAACTGCACGGATAGCAGCGTTCATACCAGGTGCGTCTCCGCCACTAGTCAAAACAGCAATACGTTTCATATTGGTTTATGCTCCTTTTTCTTTTAACATTCTTCTTGATTATATCACATTTGATTTTAAAATTCTTCTATTTTCCGTATTTTTAGCGATAAATCGTTTTCATAACGATTTCATTCAATTTCTCCTCTAATTCATTGGATTTAGCTACAAAATGATGGGGAGAAACGATGGTTTTCTGTTCCTCTTCATACCGGATGATGACTGGGATTGGGCCTTTAAATTGTTCTAAAATACGTGAAATTTCTTGATCCGATTCATGATTTTTCACCTGTATCCAAAAGCGTTCAGCAACTGCTTCTCTTATTTCTTGTGCAATCATTTGCAGACGGCCATCACGTGATTGTATTTTTCCTTTTACATAGTAGAAGGCTCCCTCTTTTATTTCCTGTCCAACCTGACGATATAAGTCTGAAAAGAGAGTGACATCCAATTTTTTCTTACTATCATCTGCCTGTAAGAAGGCCATATTTTCACCCTTTTTGGTACGAATCACTTTTATTTTCTGAACTTCAACCAAAATAATAGCATAGCTATTTTCTGACAAATTTCCGATTGGGGTAATCGGGTAAATAGCCTTACTTGCAATAGCTTGTAGTGGATGTTTGCTGACACCTATCCCTAAAAGCTCTTGTTCCATATAAAATTTTTCTTGTTCCGTCCAATCTTCCGATTCCTGCCAACTATAAATAGCATCTCCAAACAAACTTCCCAACTCTTTCACAAATTCAAATAGATTAGCTAAGTTATTAAATACTTTTTGACGATTTTTTTCAAATGAATCGAAAAGACCAACTTTTACCAAAGGTTCTAGCAGAGGAAGTTTCAGATAATTCTCAGGTAATTTAGCTATAAAATCTTCAATGTTAGAATAAGGTCTATTTTCAATAATCCAGAGAGCTAAATCATTACTGACTCCTTTAATGGATTTCAAACCTAGATAGATGGCCTTGTTGGCAATTTTATCGTGATAGGGAATCGTGTTGATGGACAGAGGCGCCACTTCAAAACCTGCTTCAAGTGCATCTATTAAGTAATCACTGTTGGCAGAATTCAACATAATCTGATAAAATATGGCTGGATAATGTGTTTTAAAATAAGCCAACTGGAAGGCCAATGCTGAGTAGGCATAGGCGTGTGACCTGTTAAAACCATAGCCTGCAAACTTCTCCATAACATCAAAGACCTGCTCTGCTTTTTCCACAGTATGACCAGCTTCTAATGAACCTTGAATAAAGGAAGCCCTCATCTCATGCATGGCAGAGGCATCCTTTTTCCCCATAGCCCGACGCAAAATATCGGCTTTCCCAAGACTAAATCCGGCAAATCGCTGGGCAACCTGCATAACCTGCTCCTGATAGAGCATTATGCCGTAGGTTGGAGCCAAAATATCCTCCAGTACTGGATCCAGAACAGTCACTTCTTCCTGCCCATGCTTTCTTGCCACAAAATTATTGATATAGTCACTAGCACCCGGTCGATTTAGAGAAGTAGTCGCGACGACATCTTCAAAACAGACTGGTTGCACACGCTTAAGCAGACGAATGGCACCTGGTTGCTCAAATTGAAAGATACCTTTTGTATTACCAGAGGCAAATAAAGCTAACGTTTCTTTGTCTTCTAAATCGATTTCTTCAATTTTCAGATGAATACCTTCTGTTTCAGCAAGCAACTCTTGCATCTTCTGGACAAAGGTCAAATTTCGTAGTCCCAGAAAGTCCATCTTCAAAAGTCCGCTAGCCTCAACTCCATGAGCATCATACTGAGTCAGTGGAATTTCATCACCATACTTTAGAGGAATGTAGTTGGTTAAATCTTGGTCACTAATTACAACACCAGCCGCATGGACAGAGGTTTGCCTTGGATAGCCCTCTATCTTGCAAGCAATCTCAAAAGCTTTTTGGTATTCTAACTTACTATTGATTTGCTGACGAAACTGGAGATTGCCCTCATAGGCCGACTTAAGATTGTCACGAAAACTGATTTTCTTAGTAATTGCAGATAATTCATACTCTGGCACACCAAAGCGTTTCAAAACATCTCGAAGAGCTTGCTTGGCTCCAAAGGTTGAAAAAGTAACGATTTGTGCCGCATGTTTACTACCATATTTATTACCAACATATCTGATAAAATCTGGACGATAAATATCTGGGATATCAATATCAATATCAGGCATGGTATAGCGTTCACGATTAAGAAAGCGTTCAAAAATCAGATTTTTCTCTACTGGGTCAATCCCCGTGATGTCTAAGGCATAAGAAACCAAACTGCCTACTGCAGAACCCCTTCCCATTCCCATATAATAGCCATTCGATCGTCCAAAACGCAACAAATCCCAAACAACCAAGAAATAATCATCAAAGCCCATATCATGAATAACAGACAATTCTTGGTCTAGTCTATCTTGATATTCTTTACTAGTCAACCCCTTCTGAACAAGCCCCAGTTCAGCACGCTCTCTCAACTCCTCTACTGCTGGTCTAGCTGGATTAAAACGAGGCAGTTTCAGACTAGTATCCAAGTCGTAAGAAATGCCTGAAATAAGCTTTTCTAAATTGTCCAAAGCTTGCGGAAAACGCTCTTGGAATAGTTTCTCTAAAGAACTTGCTGATATAAAGACATCTTGTCTCGAACGCAAGGGAACTTCTCTGAGCGGTAGATTTTCTTTAATCGCTGTTAAAACTTGAAGAACTTCTCTATCCCTGCTTTCAAAAGCGTTGACCCGATAAAGAGGTAAGATAGGATGATGAAATTCGCTTGCTAGTGTTTCTGGATAAACCCCTATATAGTAATCACAGCCTAGTTCTAACGACTCAACTCTATCAAAATAAGGCACAATGACCGCGATATCCTCCAGGTACTGGGACAGGACTGACCAAGTTTTCTCCCCCTGCATCTTGGCTGTCGAAAGCTTCATCAACTGCTGATAGCCCACACTAGATAGAGCTAAAAAGCGCAAATTCACTTCCTGATCATCTACAAACACTGTCATTTCAAGCCCTAGCAAAGGATGAGTGCCGTATTTTTTTGTAATCTCTAGAAAGTCGAAAGCGCCATAAAGATTGTCAATATCCATCATAGCCAAATGAGTGTAGCCGTATTCTTTAGCTGCTCTCACATACTTTTCGATCGAAATGACGCTTTCCATAAAACTATAGACTGTTTTTGTATCTAGTTGTGCGATCAATTTACACTTCTCCTCTATCCTTCTCACTATATTATACCATTTTCACCTATAAATGGCTTCTCTTGAGAAAAATTTCATCAGCTTACTAATTTATTTTCTATTCATTTGTATTTTTGTCATCGTTTTTATATTTATACTATATTGTATATAAAAATAGAAAGCATATAATATAAATCTCCTAGAACTTTTATACCCTATCTATTATTCTTATTGTTACTCTGTTCTCTATATTGAATTTAGTACTTTATTCATTTTTATTGGATTATTTCCTTTTGAAGTTAACAATTCCCTTTCTGCTTTTTTTTTGATATAATAACCTTAACTGTCATTCTATATGGAGGTTCTATGCGTTTTAATCAATATAGTTATATCAATTTTCCAAAAGAAAATGTCTTATCTGAACTAAAAAAATGTGTCTTTGATTTACAAAATACAGCCAATCACAAAGACTCACTTGAAACCTTTTTACGTCGTTTCTTTTTCACTTATCAAGACACCAACTACCCACTTTCTATCCTAGCAGCTGATAAAAAAACAGACCTGCTGACATTTTTTCAATCAGAAGATGAACTGACAGCAGATATTTTTTATACTGTTGCTTTTCAACTTTTAGGCTTTTCTTATTTGGTTGACTTCGAAGATAGTGACGTTTTTCGTAAAGAAACTGGATTTCCCATTATATATGGTGAATTGATTGAAAATCTCTATCAGTTACTCAATACTCGCACCAAAAAAGGAAATACTCTTATCGACCAACTTGTTAGTGATGGCCTTATTCCGGAGGATAATGACTACCACTACTTTAACGGCAAGAGTTTGGCTACTTTTTCTAGCCAGGATGTCATTCGTGAAGTCGTTTACGTTGAGTCTCGTGTCGATACTGACCAAAAAGGGCTACCAGACCTAGTAAAGGTTAGCATTATTCGCCCTCGTTTTGATGGAAAAATCCCTGCCATCATGACAGCCAGCCCTTATCATCAGGGAACCAATGACAAGGCTAGTGACAAGGCTCTCTACAAGATGGAGGGCGAGCTTGAGGTTTCTCTTCCTCACAAGATTGAGCTAGAGAAACCTCAACTAAATCTCGTCCAACCCCAAGGTAAAGCTGATCTTGTAGCAGAGGCTGAGGAAAAGCTAACTCACATCAACTCTAGCTATACACTAAACGACTACTTCCTTCCGAGAGGCTTTGCCAATCTCTATGTCTCAGGTGTTGGTACCAAAGACTCGACAGGTTTCATGACTAATGGAGACTACCAGCAAATCGAGGCTTATAAAAATGTCATCGATTGGCTTAACGGCCGTTGCCGTGCCTTTACTGATCACACGCGCCAGCGTCAAGTCAAGGCTGATTGGTCAAACGGAAAAGTTGCTACAACGGGACTTTCCTATCTAGGTACCATGTCCAATGGTCTTGCGACTACAGGAGTCGATGGTTTAGAAGTTATCATTGCCGAGGCAGGAATTTCATCATGGTACAACTACTACCGTGAAAACGGTCTGGTGACTAGCCCAGGTGGTTATCCAGGTGAGGACTTTGACTCCCTTGCTGAGTTAACCTATTCTCGTAATCTCTTAGCTGGCGACTATATCCGTGGCAATGAAGCTCACCAAGCTGACTTAGAAAAAGTGAAAGCTCAGCTAGACCGAAAAACTGGGGACTACAATCAGTTTTGGCATGACCGCAATTATCTGCTCAATGCCCATAAAGTAAAGGCAGAGGTTGTCTTTACTCATGGTTCTCAGGATTGGAATGTCAAACCACTTCATGTTTACCAGATGTTCCATGCTCTTCCTACTCATATACACAAGCATCTCTTTTTCCATAATGGTGCCCATGTTTACATGAACAATTGGCAATCAATTGACTTCCGTGAGTCCATAAATGCCTTATTAACCAAGAAATTACTAGGACAGGAAACAGACTTTCAACTTCCTACTGTTATCTGGCAGGACAATACAGCTCCACAGACTTGGTTATCACTTGATAACTTCGGTGGGCAAGAAAACTGTGAAACCTTCTCACTTGGTCAAGAAGAGCAAGCTATTCAAAACCAGTACCCAGATAAGGATTTTGAGCGCTATGGTAAGACATACCAAATCTTCAATACAGAGCTCTATCAAGGGAAAGCTAATCAGATTACTATTAACCTTCCTGTGACTAAAGATCTCCACCTAAACGGTCGCGCTCAGCTCAATCTTCGTATCAAATCCAGTACAAACAAGGGGCTCTTATCTGCCCAACTGCTAGAATTTGGGCAAAAGAAATACCTACAACCTTATCCAGCTATTTTAAGTGCTAGAACCATTGACAACGGTCGCTATCACATGTTGGAAAATCTCTGTGAATTGCCATTTAGACCAGAGGCACAACGAGTCGTGACAAAAGGTTACCTTAATTTACAAAATAGAAATGATTTACTGTTAGTAGAGGATATTACTGCAGATGAATGGATGGACGTTCAATTTGAACTGCAGCCAACTATTTACAAGCTAAAAGAAGGAGACACTCTCCGTTTAGTCCTCTATACTACTGACTTTGAAATCACCATCCGTGACAATACAGACTACCACTTGACTGTCGACCTCGCTCAGTCCATGCTTACCTTACCTTGCTAAAAGGAGTTACATTATTATGAATAAATCAGAACACCGCCACCAACTTATACGCGCTCTTATCACAAAAAACAAGATTCATACACAAGCTGAGTTGCAAGCCCTTCTTGCTAAGAACGACATTCAAGTAACCCAGGCAACCCTCTCACGCGACATCAAAAATATGAACCTATCAAAAGTCCGCGAAGAAGATAGCGCTTATTATGTTCTTAACAATGGTTCCATCTCAAAATGGGAAAAACGTCTCGAACTCTACATGGAAGACGCCCTTGTCTGGATGCGCCCAGTTCAACACCAAGTCCTACTAAAAACCCTTCCTGGACTGGCTCAATCCTTTGGTTCTATCATTGATACTTTGAGCTTCCCTGACGCTATCGCTACCCTTTGTGGTAATGATGTCTGTCTTATCATCTGTGAAGATGCAGATACTGCTCAAAAGTGCTTTGAAGAACTGAAAAAATTCGCCCCACCATTTTTCTTTGAAGAATAATAAATGACTACAACTAACAATTATGCTTTTAAAAAACCTGGTAGAAAGTCTTTAACATCAGAAAACGCATAGTATCAAGGGTTGAAAACCCTTGATACTATGCGTTTTGCTCTATCCTAGGAAGATTTATACTCTTCGAAAATCTCTTCAAACCGCGTCAACGTCGCCTTGCCGTAGGTATGGTTACTGACTTCGTCAGTCTTATCTACAACCTCAAAACAGTGTTTTGAGCAGCCTGCAGCTAGTTTCCTAGTTTGCTCTTTGATTTTCATTGAGTATTATTTCATTTTCTCCTGCAATTGAATTCTTGCTCAGCTTTTTGTTTTCTATTTCTTTAAAATCAAAGTAGCTCTTTTGTTAATAACTCGATCAACAAACATCGTGGTACAAGTATCTACTTTGAAATTTATCAGCCACTTAACAACTGATACTGTATTCTAGAAAAACGATGACATTCTTCCTAATAAAACTTCTCATATATAGCATAAATTTCTACTCTTTTTAATTTTAAATGAGTCTCAGCATGGCAATCACTTTAGAATTTAAGCCGCTTCTCCAGCTCGATTATTGATAAGTTCAATGATTTGAACAATATTACGAAGTACTGGTAGTTGGTGTTGGAAGAGTAGTTGAACAGAACCATAAGATTTAAACGGCTCTTGCGTTAACACTTTCGTCTCTAAAAAACCATTTTCTACAATGTAGTCTACAATCAATTTTACAAATGAAATCTGCCTGGCATTAAGATTCTCATCCGACAAAAATTTAGAAAAAATACGATTGGCAGACTCTCTATCTAAGCCAATAATCTCACGAACCAATCTCGGAATTGCCTTATTTTCATAATGACTTTGGTAGTCTGCTTTACTACCTAATTTTTCCCAAAGCAATTTTTCAAGTGCAAGCATATCATCAGATGTCAACTTTTTATTATGGTATAGCTTAGAAATGGACTCCTCATCCAGATGAGTTTTCAAATAATGCTCAACTTTTTCATTGTAAGACCGAAGATCGTTGACCTGCAAAAATGCTGTGGTCTCGTGAACAGTGGAGAGTATACGATCTTCAAAGTTAACATAGTAGGGTTTACGGTCTGTTTTATCCAAAAACTGTAATAAATCTCGAATAGCAAGACGAATTTTTTCCAAATCAGACAAGTTAACTTCTTTCCAAAATTCAGGCTCCTGTACTTTCCTGATAATTTCAGCCTGCTCAAAAACCTGCGGGATATTGCCAATAGCAGAAAGAGCTCTAGCCGTCTTCATCACTTGGGAAATATGAACAGTGGAAGATTTAGCTGTCAGTTGCCCCAACTGAATATGAAGCAACCACAAATCAAATCTCCTCGCCATCTCATCTTCTTTATCTTCATCAAATAAAAGCGGAGAGAGATTTTTTTGAATGGTTTCACTTGTAACAGCAGTTAGATTCTGCCAACTTTCCAATTTCCTATAGCTATAAACTGTATCTAAAACCATACGAACCCTGAAGTCCAACTCATTTAAGCTCTCTATACGACCTTGAAGTTCCGAGACAAGCTGCTGACGGTATGCTCTCGCAAACTGATCTTCTTGGTATTGGAGTCCCTGAAGTTCTCGAATCAAGTCCACTTTGATATTAAATAAACGCTGAGTCAGCGAAACAATGTGACGACCCTCTCCATCTCTTGGATCTGCACGAAAATAATCAAAATTGTCCCCATAATCAAATACCAAGAAGTTTTCCTTATCCTGCTCAGGTCCAAATAAATCTTTACATAGACGGGTTCCTCGACCAATCATCTGCCAAAACTTAGTTTTAGAGCGTACTTTCTTGAAGAAGACTAAATTAACAACCTCTGGTACATCAATACCTGTATCTAACATATCGACAGAAATCGCAATTTGAGGATACTTCTCCTTAATTTTAAAATCATCAATCAAGGTCTGATAATGCTTAATACTATAATCAATCACCTGAGCATAGTCGCTCCCTTTTTCAGGATAGCGGTTGTTAAAAATACCTCTGATATATTCCGCATGGTCATGATTTTTAGCAAAAATAATAGTTTTACCAATTTCATCACCCGAGGCTGTCTGAATTCCTCTTGTCATGAGTTCATTTAAAACAATTTCTACTGTACTTTTATTGAAAATAAAGGAATTAAACACACTCCCATCAATATCTTTTTCACAGCTATCGTCTTCAAATTTGCTATCAAAATGTTCCTTTTCTTCTTCGGACAAATCATCATAATGTAGACCATCCGTAGGTAGTTTCAGTTTGGTTTCGATAGAATGATAGGCTACTAAATATCCGTCTTTAACAGCCTCTTACAAATCATATGCATATGTTGGAACCCCATTCTCCAAATTAAAGAATCCATAGGTGTTTTTATCTAAATCTTGACGCGGAGTAGCTGTTAAGCCTACAATCCTTGCATCAAAATAATCAAAAATGGACTTGTATTTCTGATAAATAGAACGGTGAGATTCGTCAATTATGATAAGGTCAAAATGCCCAACAGTAAAAGGGCGTTGATTTACTTCTTCTTGATCACTAATCGCTCCAATCATGGTCGGATAAGTTGAAAAGACCATACGACTTGATTGAGCTCCTTCTTTATCTTCTAAGAAGTTACAAACGGAAAGATCTGGGAGTAATTTTCTAAACGAATCATAGGCTTGCTTAACCAAGGAAGTTCTATCGGCTAAGAAGAGAACGTTTTTTACCCAGTTATGACGTGATAAGATATCAACTAGAGAAACTGCTGTACGAGTTTTCCCCGCCCCAGTTGCCATAACCAAAAGTGCCTGTCTACGATGATTAGAGAAAGCTTCACAAACGCTTGCAATGGCATGTTTTTGGTAGTGACGCCCGGAAATATCGTCCCTAATTTTACTAGACATATCCTCAAGCGGATTTTGAAGATGACGTCTATCCATCACTAATTGCAATTCTTCTTGAGAGTAAAAGCCTGCAATCTGGCGGCGGTTCGGACCATCAAGTATATAGTCCTTCAACCCATTTGTAATAAAGCAAATTGGCTGATAGCCGATATGTTTCTCCAAAGCTTTAGCATATTCTTTGACCTGTACTTCCCCTACTTCTGGATTGACAGAGGCTTTTTTAGCCTCCACAATCGCTAAAATTTTCCCATTTTTACCATAAAGTACATAGTCACAGTAACCAATTCCTGAACCGTGCTTGAGACCATCAACGGCTATCTCAACACGACAGTTTTCTTCAAATATCCATCCTGCTAAACGGAGATCGATATCAATAAAGAGCTTTCTTGTCTCTGCCTCAGATAATTGATCAATATGGAAAGGCACATCTTGCCGTTGCGCTGCAGTCTCACGTTTTTCAGTATAAGTCTCTTGAACTTCTACGGACTGAGCAGCCATCTGTTCATGAAAATCAGGCAGTTCTGGTAAACTGTCTTGTAACTTTATCATAGATTGTGGAGTTTCTCGGTATTTGATGTTTGCTGAAAGTGGTAAGCACTTCTCATCAAAATAACGCTCCACAAACTCATTGCTGTAACAATAATCGATAAAATTAACAAACTGATACAAATGATGCAAAGCTAAAATCGCTTCTCGTTCCTTAATTTCACCACCATGAGCAGCATGGTTTCCCCACCGAATCAACAGAACTATCTGCTTGTGGAGTTCAGAATCTACGATATCCCTAAAATCATCATCCCATACTAAAGAAGATAGAGTAGCACGATAGGGAGCTTCTAAATATGAATCGTGACTATATATCCAATGGACAGCCTGCTCTAAAGCACGACGCGCCATAAAGGCAGTAGCCACAGTTGATGTAGCAATCATATTCTCAGCTTCAATGCAAGGTTTTGAAAAAGATTCATATTCGTCATTTTTTAAAAGAAAGTTAAAATTTCCCATTTTTTTCTCACTTTAAACAAATAGTTTAGCTATATTATACTAAATTTCAAGCTATTTCTCCACACTTTTATAGCTATCTCACAAGCAAATTGTGATTTGTCGACCAGGGCTACAAAGTCTGCGAACTCATTTTGGAGGGCTAGAGGGGGGAGGATATATTTCTGATTTTCTAATGGTTTTTGAGTTATCTTTGGTTGACCTGAGAAATCAGCAAATTTACTAAAATCAATTACTTTCATTAATTCTAATAAAAATACAAGATTGAAATCGGAATTCTTAAATTCTTTTATATATATAGCATTGTCACTTATCCATACCTTACCGTGGGTAGTTCTTACATTACCACAATATGCACCTACACGACCAATGATGATAGTAGGATTATCAATTAAATATTTTCGACTTTTCCAAGCAATGCCATTTCCACCATAGGCAGGATAACCTTCAAAAACTCTATCATGTTTATCAAGAAATTTTCCACTTGAAAATTTAAAACACTGTTGTCCCGTTTTTACTGCAAATTTCTTGTTATTATTTAAAGGATCCCCAAACATCTCGTTAAATCGGGATTTTACAAGTAGATTAAGCTCTTCAAGTTGTTCTTGTCTCCTTAAAATCAGCTTGCTTAACAAATCCAGCTCACTTGCAATTCTTTGTTGCTCTCCCAAATTTGTATATGGAACTATAATATTATCAAAATATTTTTTAGTTAAATGTTTCATTGTGGAACCATGAGTATGTTTTACAGCATCTTGTAAACCTTTTTCAACAACATATTTAAAATACGATTTATCTATATCTATCTTATCAAAAACCACTTTAAAAATGTGCTGATTTAATACTGCGGATCTTCCACACCACTGAAAAACCCCTAATGTACCCGACCACGAAATAAGAATATCACCAGCTTCAACAATGTATTTTTTATCAATCGTACCCGAATAATAATTTATCCCTTTTGAAGTTTTAGTCAGATTCTGTATTCTGATAATCTCTTTCCCTTCAGATGACCAATCTTGAGGTTTAAAAGCATAGCCATTGATAAAAGTAGCCACTTGCCCTAATTTCACTTTCTTCATGCAACCACCTCCTCGGAATATCGGGATTTG
>ERZ1023458.179-NODE-179-length-13910-cov-4.898593_pt1 | contig 13910 bp, 9 predicted proteins | sample MGYA00380527_ERZ1023458 | MGnify/ENA primary metagenome ERZ1023458 (study PRJEB33173, sample SAMEA4830409) | metagenome | study: EMG produced TPA metagenomics assembly of the PRJEB25223 data set...
CGCGCACGGACAAGTGATGGTAGTATTTCATTATCAGGGTTTGGACAATCTGTAGGCTATTTAATCGCAGCAATTGGACCGTTTTTAATTGGATACTTACATGATTACACGGGAAATTGGATATCAGGTATTATTGCATTATTGTTAATGTCATTACTATTCTTTATTTTTGGTTACCCAGCAGCTAAAAATAGAGTTGTAGAAGATGAATAGTAGAAAAGACTTAAATTTAAAAAGTGAAATTAAAAAGGTACGACACCAACGGTTTAGGTTTGGAGTTGTACCTTTTTGATTTATCTAATTAAAAGATGTGTTAAAAAGTTTATGATATTTCATTGTTATCATAGTGATCTACAAGTGTTTTAATCGCAGTTTCTAAATCAAGGTTTTTTATGTTGCTTTGGGAAATAAGGTGAGTTGCAAATGCAGCTAAAAACGTTAAGATGTTCTGTTTTTGGACAGCATAACCCATGATTCCGATTCTCCATATTTTACCTTTTAACTCTCCAAAGGAACCTGCAATTTCTATGCCATAATTTTTTAATAAACCATCTCTGAATGCTATATCATCTATACCATCAGGGATATTAACGCATATCACCATTTTCATTTCGTTTGATTCATCGCCATAAATTTCTAGCCCTAGTGCTTTCAAGGCTGATCTTAAACCTTCTTGATGGAATGTATGACGTTGAGCACGTGCTTTTAGACCTTCAGATAGTGCTAACCTTAGACCAGTATGAAGCGCATATATTGAAGTTGTTGCTTCAGTGTGATGATTTAAACGTTTTGGACTCCAATAGTCTTGTAACTGTGTTAAATCTAAATAATTGCTTCTGATAAAATGATTTTGTTCCGTTGTTTCAGTAGAACGAATACCAAGTTCTACACGTTTGCGCGCATTGATGGCATCACTAAATCTATCATTGAAAGTGATTGGGGTAATACCTGAAGGAATAGATAAACATTTTTGAGCGCCACCAATGACTGCGTCTAATTCCCATTCATCTACTGGGATAACCATCCCTTGGTATGTGGCAACAGCATCTACAACAGAATATATCCCTCTTTCTTTACATGCACGACCAAGTTGATCAATTGGTTGCAATCTACCAGTCGACGTTTCACCGTGGACAATAGCAAGTACTTTCGGTTGATATTGATCTAGGGCTTCAATGATTTCTGACTGTTCAAACACCTCTCCCATTGGTTTATAAATGCTGTGGACGATACCACCAGCACGCGTAACCAGTTCAGCGAATAAATAGCCAAAACGTCCAATGACTGGGACTAAAACATCATCACCAGGCTTAACAATACTGGATATTACAGCTTCTAAGCCAGCACGACTTGTGCCATCAATAGGAAATGACCACTGGTTTTTTGTTAAAAATGATTTACGAATTAGCTCCATTGTTTGATTCATAATGTCTACAAATTCATAGTCAAATTGACCTAAGATAGAGTTTGACATTGCTTGTGAAACACGGGGGTCTACGCTAACAGGGCCGGGTGTCATAATTAATCTTTTGTTGATTTTTAAATCATCCATATTTATTACCTCGTTTTCTTTAAATTCCTTCATTATACATTATACTTTATTAAAGCTGATATATATTCGTCAAAATCGATAATTATTTAACGATCATTTATCTGAATATTACAAAAATAAAGAAGTTTAATAGAAATTATCTTATATACTTGCATGTAGATAAAATGAATTTCCATAACTTCATTATTTTTAAATGTTTGAAAGAAGATACATAAAATTGTACACTATATAAGCATGCCAAGGGCATGCACACACTATGGGTCGCTGTGAGCATGCGCTTAGGCATGTTTCCAGACTTCCTCATAGAAGCAAGCTACTTCCTTTAAGGAAGTGGCTTGTATTTTTTACGATAATCACTTGAACGGTCTTGGTTTTTTATTAATCATATCTCTTTGTCTCGTAACGATTTTCTATTACAATGTTTATGGATGTTAAAAGTTGGAGTGACAATGGATGATAAATGTAAAAGAACCTAATCCAATATTTTTGGAAAATGAATCTTCTGAACGTGCTGTATTGTTATTACATTCGTTTACAGGGACAATCAGAGATGTGAAATTATTAGCAACAAAATTAAATAAAGCGGGTTTTACCTGTTATGTTCCTGCTTATAAAGGACATGGTTTATTACTAGAATCATTGATGGCTTATGACGCAGAGGATTGGTGGCAAGATGCGTTAGAAGGGTATCAATTTTTAGAAGATAAGGGCTATTCGAATATAAGTGTATGTGGCATATCTTTAGGTGGTATTTTGTCTTTAAAATTGGCAGAAGAAAAACAAGTTAGTTCTGTTGCAGTCATGTCGACACCATTTAGTAAAGATGATGCAGGACTTGCGAGCAGGCTGGAATTTTATGGCGGACGCATGGGTAATTTAGTAGGTTTGTCTCAAGAAACAATTCAACAACAAATTGACCAAATTGAAAACTATACCACTGGATTTGATAAATTCAAAAAACTTGTTGATGATGTGATGGCGAATTTAAACCGGATTTCTGCTCCTATCGCTATAAAATTTGGCGAACAGGATGAAAAAGCTTATGAAGTTAGTGCAAATTATATTTATGATCAAATTGCACACGAGGATAAAGAAATTCAAGGTTACGCTACTTGTAAACATTTAATGACGTATGGTGAAGGTCATTTAGAAGTAGAACAAGATATTATCGCGTTTTTTGAAGATTATACATAAGCCATGAAAATATTAAAAAGGATGGTTTCTACCAAATGGAGTAGAAGTCATCCTTTTTGTTTCAATATGTTTAAAATTAAGTTCTCCAAAATGTTGTACAATCCGCTTTGTCTTCGATATTGAATTGAATAATGGACTTCAATAATGCATAGTTAACGTCTTGAGTCCATTTAATACGAAATAAATTATTGGTTTGCGAATATCCAGCTGCTTCAATTTGTTCCGTAAATTCAGCCATTCCTTTAGCTTCGGGTGCTACTGAGAAATGCTGTTTGGACTTACTAAAGGCGATTATAAACGTACCGTGATGCGTATACATCGGTTGATTCCATTTTACAGTTGTTTCGAGTTCGGGAAAAGTTTCAGAAATCCAATTAAAGATAGCTTCCATCGTGGCTGTTTGTTTGTCATTTTCCAGTGACTGTAAAAAGTCATTAAATTCAGTCATACAATATCTCCATCCTTAAAGTGTGAATTTTATTATATAGCGTAAGCGTATTATATCAATTACATGCAAATATATCACTTTATAGGCGAGTGAATTTAATCTGAATTTCCAATTTGAGTGTATAAACAGTTTATGATAGTTTCAGAAATCCCTTTTGGCATTTTGCTATTTTACATATAAAAAATACATCCCATATTTGAAGGGATGTATTGATGAGAATAGATATGTGTTGGCATATCGTTTGATTAACAGTACGCACTAACTTAAGTCGTTTCAGTTTGCGATTTAGCATAAAAGAAATCGATAATGATACCAATTAGCAGACATACCATAAATGGTATCAACCATGCTAGTTGGATATTCGCTAATGGGAAATGCGCATATACAACATTAAGTACTTTAATTAAATTAAAATCATTTAATATTTGTAATAAAGAAATAATCAATGTTGCAATCGTTGGTATGATAAAGCTATATTTCATTTCAAATGAGATAAATATACTCAATAACGAAATGAGCACTAATACGATAGATGTTGGATAAATAAATGTAAGTAATGGTACAGCAATTTCCAAAATAAGCTCTAATCCTAATGTAGAAACAATAAAACCTAATATTGAAAAGATAAGTACAAATAATTTATAAGAAATTTTTGGTAATTTTTTCATTGCAAATGCTGAACAAGCATTCACAAGTCCAATACATGTTGTTAAACAAGCTAATATCACAATTATCCCAAAAATTAAGTTTCCTAAAGCACCAAACACACGTAATGAGTTAAAAGTTAGAATATCTGTGCCATCTTTAAAGCCTGTCTGATCGGTTGTTGCGCCAACATAGGCCAAAGCAAAATAAATGATAAATAACAGTACAGCCGAAATAAAACCAGCTTTCACAACATTTTTAACTAATAATTTTGGCTCATTAACACCGTTTAATTTAAAACTTTGTACAATTACTACTGAAAAAGCGAGTGCAGCAACGAGGTCCATTGTGAAATAACCTTCTAAGATACCTGACACAAGTGGAGTTTGCGCAAAGTCGCCACCAGCTTTACCAATTGAACCTTCAGGATTGATAATCACTAAAATACATAAAATAGCGATAATGCATATTAAAATAGGTGTTAAATATTTACCTAAATTATCTATGATTCGATTTGGATAAAGTGCAATCAAGTAAACAACTAAGAAAAAGACTGCTGAAAATATAATTAAAGTTAATTGATTATGTACAGGTAAAACATTTTTTGTACCAATTTCATAAGCGACATTTGCAGCACGTGGAATCCCGTATAATGCGCCAATAGACGCGTAAATACAGATTGCAAAAATCGTACCGAATACTGGATGGACTTTGTTACCAATACTTTCAACGCCACCATTCATATAAGCTACTACGATAACCGTTAAATATGGCAATAAAATACCGGTGATTGAAAATCCTATCATTGAAACCCACATATTTTCTTGAGCTGTATATCCTAACATAGGTGGAAATATTAGATTTCCGGCTCCAAAGAAAAATGAGAATAACATAAGACCGGAAATCAGTATGAGTCTATTCATTTTAATACCTCTATTATTTTTAAAATTATTTGTTGCAAAACATACATTAATATAACACAAAAGTTATATGAATTCAATGAAATTTCAGAAAATTAAACCATGTAAGATGTTCAATTAAGTTGATTTTTTAATGTCATAATAGTAAAGAAAACTGCAATATCAAGTGTTTTAAACAATTAACTATTGAGCTCAATTCAAAAAAATGTTATAGTATTTTCCTATGCTACATGAACGCTTTAACGTAATAAAGAATAATAGGGTGTAAAGGATGTATGAACGATGCACAATGAATCACAATGGAAGTCCTCGCTCGGTTTCATATTGGCAAGTGCTGGATCCGCAATAGGACTAGGCGCAATGTGGAAATTCCCATATATGGCAGGTATATATGGTGGTGGTGCTTTCTTATTAATGTTTTTAATATTCACACTGCTTGTAGGATTGCCATTATTAATGATGGAATTTACAGTAGGTAAAATGGGCAAAACGTATACTACTAAAATATATGAAAAATTAACAAATAAAAAATGGTTAAATATTATAGGTTGGAATGGTAATTTAGCTGTATTTATCTTATTTGGCTTTTATAGTGTTATTGGTGGTTGGATTATCATATATATATTCAATGTATTACTTCAAATATTCTCGCTTAATGGTGATAAATTAGGCCACATAGCATTTGAATCAATTATTAGTAATCCATGGTTGACCATTACAGGTCAAGGAATATTCATCTTGTTAACGATGTTCATCGTAATGATGGGGGTTGAAAAAGGATTAGAAAAAGCATCTAAATTTATGATGCCGTTACTATTTATCTTCCTTATTATTATTGTTTTTAAATCGTTATCTTTAGATGGATCATTTGAAGGTTTGAAATATATATTACAACCACGAATAGAAGATATTTCAATAGAGGGTATTTTATTTGCCCTAGGCCAATCATTTTTCACACTTTCATTAGGAACAACAGGTATGATTACATATGCTAGTTATGCACCTAAAGAAATGACGATTAAAACTTCGGCTGTTTCGATTGTAGCGATGAATATTCTAGTATCTGTGTTGGCAGGTTTAGCAATATTCCCTGCGATTTCAGCTTTTGGCTATAGTCCGACTGAAGGTCCAGGTTTACTATTTAAAGTGTTACCAAAAGTATTTGATCAAATGGCATATGGTCCAGGCTTCTATTTTATTTTCTTAATATTATTTTTATTTGCAGCACTTACTTCTTCAATTTCGTTACTTGAACTCAATGTGTCCAACTTTACTAAAAATGATAATTCGAAACGTAAATCTGTATCATTTTATATAAGTATCCTTGTTTTTATCATAAGTATTCCCGCCACACTGTCTTTTGGAAGCCTAAGTCATATAAAATTTGCAGCAGGTCCTATTTTTGATAATATGGATTTCTTAGTTTCTAATATTTTAATGCCTTTAGGTGCGTTAGGAACAACACTTGTTGTAGGACAATTGCTCGATAAACAAGCATTAAAAGAACATTTTGGAAAAGATAAATTAAGATTGTTTATACCTTGGTATTATCTCATCAAATTTATCTTGCCAATCGTTATTATATTAATATTTGTCGTACAATTTTTATAGAAATTAAATAACATTAATCATTCACCCCTTATCATATCAATGTAAAAATTGGTTGTTGATAAGGGGTTTTTTAAATAATTTGTAAAGTATAAATTAAGTTATTATATTTTTATTTATATTGTTGACTATTTTTTATTTGTTTAGTAAAGTCAAATTAAATTATTTATTTAAAAAATTTGTTGTGTTGTATCAATTGTTTTAAATAGATAATTTAATTTTTATAATTATTTGAAAACGTTTTCTGAAAGGAGTGGTAGTTTATGAAAGAAATTTTTGGTAAATTTTTCGAATTAGTGCCACGTTTTATTTTAAATTTATTCATTTAGCAAAAGGAAGTTTGTCATTTATTAAATTCTATTAACCAAGAGGTGTCTAGTATGGAACAGAAAAAAAACAAATATAGTATTCGTAAATTCACTTTTGGCGCATCATCTATATTGATTGGCTCTTTACTATTTATAGGTGTAGACAGTGCGCAAGCTGCAGAAACAGAAAAACAAACAAGTGAAATGAATTATCAAGGCATTGGGGAAAATGTTGGGGAAACAAATAGTGATAACGCTACTGGGGATAGTGGTGTACCGGTTAATAAGAATGATAAACAAACTTCAGATAATCAAAGCTTACATAATGATAGATTTACGACTGAAGCAGAAAACGAAAATAATGAAAAATTAGACGTAGAAAATAACAATAATCAAACAAAAAACGAGGGATCAGAAGAAGTAGATCCGGGATATAACGAACAAGATAAAGCAAAGGATGAAACATCAGAAGAAGTAGATCCGGAATACAATGAACAAGACAAAACAAAGGATGAAACATCAGAAGAAGTAGATCCAGAATACAACGAGCAAGACAAAGCGAAAAATGAGACATCAAAAGAAGTAGACCCAGAATACAATGAGCAAGACAAAACAAAGGATGAAACATCAGAAGAAGTAGATCCAGAATACAACGAGCAAGACAAAGCGAAAAATGAGACATCAAAAGAAGTAGACCCAGAATACAATGAGCAAGACAAAACAAAGGATGAAACATCAGAAGAGGTAGATCCAGAATACAATGAACAAGATAAAGCGAAAAATGAGACATCAAAAGAAGTAGATCCTGAATACAACGAGCAAGATAAAACAAAGGATAAGACATCAGAAGAAGTAGATCCGGAATACAATGAGCAAGATAAAGCAAAAGAGATGAAAGTAAATGCAGATTCATCGCAATCAGAAGTTCAAAATGATGTTGAATTTGGACAGTTGAAAAATGATGATTTAGTTAATGAAGATCGTCAAAGCAATCAAAAGAACAACGATCAAGATAAAAGTTTAGCTTTACTTAAGAAAAATGCTGTTGCTACAACAAATAATAAAGTGAATCAACAGAACGTTGAGAAAACTCAAGCGCAACCTACAAAAAAAGCGAAACAAAGCCAATATAAAAACCAAGATCCCATTATCTTAGTGCATGGTTTTAATGGTTTTACAGATGATATTAAACCATCTGTTTTACCTCATTATTGGGGTGGAGACAAATTAAATATTCAACAAGACTTAGAACAAAAAGGTTATAATGCATATGAAGCAAGTATTGGTGCATTAAGTAGTAATCATGATAGAGCAGTTGAATTATATTATTACATTAAAGGCGGCACAGTCGATTACGGTGCTGCACATGCTGAAAAATATGGACATGACCGTTATGGTAAGACATATGAAGGTGTATATAAAGATTGGCAACCAGGTCAAAAAGTTCATTTAGTTGGTCATAGCATGGGTGGACAAACCATTAGACAACTAGAAGAATATTTACGTAATGGTGATCCAGAAGAAATAGAATATCAAAAACAACATGGTGGCGATATATCTCCAGTATTTCAAGGTAATAACGATAATATGATTAGTTCAATTACTACCTTAGCAACACCTCATAATGGTACACATGCAGCTGATCAACTAGGTAATGAAACGCTCATCAGACAAGTTGCATTTGATTATGCGAAACTAAAAGGTAATAAAAATTCTAAAGTTAGCTTTGGCTTGGAGCAATGGGGTTTAAAACAAAAAGACGATGAAACATATAATCAATATGTTGAACGATTGAAAGATAGTAAATTATGGACGACAGATGATAATGGATTTTACGATTTAATAAGAGCAGGCGCAACTGAATTAAATAAAAAACATCGCTAAATCCAAATATAGTTTATAAAACATATACTGGAGAATCTACAAGAGATGGTTTATTTGGTAGACAAAAATCAGATATTAATATGTATTTACCTATGGGAATAACAGGTAATGTGATTGGAAAAGCTCCGGAAAAAGAGTGGCGTGTCAATGATGGACTTGTGTCAACAATTTCAGCATTACATCCATTTAATCAAGCATATGTAGCAGCATCGAATCAGGTTCAAAAAGGTGTTTGGCAAGTAACACCAATTATGCACGATTGGGATCATGCAGATTTTGTTGGCCAAGATAGTAATGATACGAAGCGTTCACAAGCAGAATTAAGCCAATTTTATGAAGGCATTGACTCGGATTTAGTAAGAACTGAAAGTGCTGAAGCATAGTTGAAACGCTACGATTATATTTTATGAAGGTGAGGGAAAATGATGAGTGGAGACTTTTTTGATTTAGTAGGTTCATTATTCAATATATTGAAAACTTTATTTTCGTAAGTAATCAGAAATTGATAAACAAGACAATAACGTTTAACTATTAATATATACTGAGTATGGTTTAAACCAATTCAGAGCGAGGATAATTAATCAAAAGTTACACTTTGATTTTATCTTCGCTCATTTTTAGTTGAGTAAAATGCAGTGTGTTCTATTTTCTTGAAAACAATATTTGTCTAACGAAGAAGGATGAAATGTGAATGATATGATTGAAAAGGCGAAGAAAGTGAAACAAGACGCTAAATTTGGATGGGAATAATATCAATGAATTGTAATGGCAGCTATTGATTATGTTGTATGTCAAAAAGAGACTGATACATGTCGTATCAGTCTCTTTAAAGAGGTTAGAAATTATTTACCTGTGAATAAACCAACGATTTTTTTGATGATATCAATGATAAAGTCCATGTCCTTCACCTCACTTTAATTTGTTAACTTCACTATAAAAGAATTGTGCTAAATTTTGTTTAAAATTCCCTAAATAGTAATAAATTATTCCAAAATGGAAATTAATAAAAAAATATAACAATAGCGCATTCAAAAGTGTATGAAAAGTGGTTACATAATCATTTAAATTATAGAATCTTGCTTTCAACGAAAAGTAACAGTTTCATTAATACAAAATTTCCGTAGAAACAAAGCAAACGTCAATTTCTATAAAATTCTATAGAAACTGACGTTTATTCATTAATTAAAGCTATTATTGTTATAGATACATATATTTTAAAGTATTGCTCCATAAAATTTGTTTGAGAGTGGTAAATTTTAAAAATCTAAATAGTTGTATAAAAGTGGCAAAGTGAATGGTGAATGAATTCAAATAGATTTTATATTAAACAACTTAAACGAATGTTACTGATTAGTCAGTGATTGCGCCTTTTGAAGCAGATGATACGAGTTTGGCATATTTTGCTAATGTACCACGTGTTTCTTTTAGTGGCGGGGCTTGCCATGCATTACGACGACGTTCTAACTCTTCATCAGAAATATCAAAACTAATTTCTAAATTTTCAGCATCAATAGTAATGATGTCGTCTTCTTGAAGTAATGCCATTGGGCCACCTGCTTGAGATTCTGGAGCGGCATGACCTACTACTAGACCATGTGAACCACCTGAAAAACGTCCATCTGTTAACAATGCAACAGATTCACCTAATCCTTTTCCTACCAAAATAGAAGAAGCTGATAGCATTTCTGGCATACCAGGCGCTCCTTTTGGTCCAGCATAGCGAATCACCACGACATCTCCAGGTTGAATATCGTCATTGAGTATTGATTTTGTCGCTGCAGGTTCTGAATCAAAAACTTTCGCAGGCCCTTTAATATAAGTCACACTTAAACATGAAATTTTTGCTACTGCACCCTCAGGTGCTAGATTACCTTTTAAAATAAGTAACACTTAAACCTGAAATTTTTGCTACTGCACCCTCAGGTGCTAGATTACCTTTTAAAATAACAAGTGGACCTGTAGGATGTTTAGGCTGATCAAAATTAATGATTGTTTTATCATCAGAAAGACTTGGTTGTTGAGCTAAGTTTGCTGCAACGGTTTTACCAGTAACTGTTAAACAGTCACCATGGATTAACCCTTTTTCATGTAATAGTTTCATTACGCCTGGCACGCCACCGACTTCATCAAGATGTGCCATTACGTATTTGCCGCTAGGTCTTAAATCTGCAATATGCGGTACGCGTTTACGTATTTTTTCAAAATCATCAAGTGTTAAATCTACATCAATTGTATGCGCAATAGCTAGTAAATGTAAGATTGCATTTGTAGAGCCACCTAACGCCATGACAACAGTAATCGCATTTTCAAATGCTTCTTTGGTCATGATATCTTTAGGATATATACCTTGCTCTAATAAATGATAAACAGCTTTGCCTGCTGCGCGACTATCTTTTGATTTGTTTGTTGATACAGCTGGGTGAGAGGCGCTTCCAGGCAAACTCATTCCCATAGCTTCAATAGCAGAGGACATTGTATTAGCAGTAAACATCCCACCACAAGCTCCGGCACCGGGGCAAGCAGAGCACTCTACTTTATGTAATGCTTCTTTATCTATTTCTCCATTGTTGTATTGTCCAACACCTTCAAACGCAGATACAGCATCCAAATCCTTGCCATTCAATTTCCCAGGTAATATAGTCCCGCCATATACAAAGACAGCTGGTAAATTAAGACGAGCGATACCAATCATACAACCTGGCATGTTTTTGTCACAGCCACCGATTGCTACAACACCATCTAAATTTTCAGCACTGACTACGGACTCAATTGAATCAGCAATAATTTCACGGCTTGGCAGTGAGAAGCGCATACCGTCAGTGCCCATGGAAATGCCATCTGAAACTGTAATCGTATTAAAAATCAGTGGTGAACCTCCAGCTTCGCTTATACCGCGTTTAGATGCACGAGCGAGACCATCGATGTGCATATTACATGGTGTAACTTCACTCCATGTACTAGCAACGCCAATCATAGGTTTTTCAAAATCTTCGTCTTCAAAACCAAGTGCACGTAAATAAGATCGGTTAGGTGTACGGCTTACACCTTCACTAATCACTTTGCTGCGGATTCGTAAATCGTTTGGTTGTTGATTTTGCGACTGTTCCTTGCTCAAATAATCCCCTCCAAAATAAAAAATCACATTATATTAAGAATAATCTGAAAATTTTAAAATAATAAGTACCTGATGTCATGACACCTAAGTGTTCGTACATTTCACTGAATCGTAAAGTGACTTCGATACTTTTGAAATATAGTAAATTAGCTATACAAATGTACAGGTATACACAATATCTATTTATTTAATTGATGTCAATATCAAAAGATTGTCTATAATCATTATTACCCTTTATCATATAAATTAACAGAACATGTTTAAGAAATTCTTGCATAACTTAAAATAGTTATATTTTTATTGTTTAAAGTGAATGAACGAGGTTGATCGGTTATAAGTTGTCACTGACAATTGCGCTAATGCATCGTGATGTATATAGGACTTATTTTACAGCTATAGAGAAATGGAGGAGTTATATGACTGATTTTGAAGTATTAGAAAATTATTTAGCGATAGATACACGTACATATCATGACAATCATTTAGAAACATTGAATTATTATATTGAAAGGTATGTATTGAACGTTCCATTTGAAAATATTAATGTGCAGAATGGACAACCTATTGCTTTAGATAATTCATCAATGATAGATAAAATTGTAAACGAACATAGAGGGGGCTATTGTTATGAACAAAACAGATTGTTTTGCGCATATTTAACAAGTAAAGGGTATAACGTGTATATGGTATCTGCGACAATTTATAATGGCTCAGGTTGGGCCATGGAAGGGTCGCATATGGCATTAATCGTTACATTAAATCAGAAAAAATACTTAGTTGATGTCGGTTATGCGGATATACCTAAAGCAGCCATGCCAATCACATATGATGAGGAAATTGTTTATGATGTAAACGGTGAGTTTAAAGTAAGCAAAATAAGTGACAATACATTTGAAATGAAGAAGAAAGTTGATCATAAATGGCAGACGCAATATCAATTTAGGGATGAACCTAAGGTGTTGTCAGATTTTGAACAAGGCATAGCGTTTAATCAAAATAATGAAGCATCCATTTTTGTTCAACAACTTTTAATTAGTAAAGCAACGACTTTCGGTAGAGTAACGATGTCGAATAATCATTTAACAATTACTGATCATGGTCAAAAAGAAAAGAAAAATATAACATCTGAAAACTATAAATACTTTTTGCATCGCTATTTTGGTATTAAAGATATAAATATAAAAACTTTTGACTGAAATATACAGTATTCAACGTTATGTTTCATTGAAATAACAAAAGGTTTACTTTGTAATAATAATGTCATATAAATTATATACAAAAGTATTAAATTAAATTGTATAATAGTAAACGTGATGGAAACGAAATGTATCGGATTTATATTGGGAGGTTTACATAAGTGCATAAAAAAATAATAGCAACTGTAATTGGGACAAGTGCGCTAGCAGCTATTAATTCTGCAAATGCAGATGCAGCTACAACTTACAAAGTCAAAAGTGGCGATTCTCTTTGGTCAATAGCGAATAAATATAATATTTCAATAGCAAAATTGAAATCATTAAACAATTTAACATCGAATGTGATTTTTCCAAATCAAACATTGAAAGTATCAGGGACTACAAGTACAAGAACTTCAACAAGCAGCTCAAGTGCGACAACGTATACAGTGAAATCGGGTGATTCATTGTCATCAATTGCAGCTAAGCATGGGACGACATACCAAAAAATTATGAGTTTAAATGGACTCTCTAATTTTACAATTTATCCAGGACAGAAATTAAAAGTATCTGGCTCAACTTCAACAGGTGGTTCAACTACATCTGGTAAAACGACAACATATACAGTGAAATCAGGCGATTCATTATCTGCGATTGCTGCTAAATATGGGACGACATATCAAAAAATCATGAGCTTGAATGGTCTTAAAAATTTTAATATTTATCCAGGGCAAAAATTAAAAGTATCTGGTACAGCATCATCAGGTGGATCAACAGGATCAACAGGATCAACAGGTTATAAAACGCCAGTATTTAACCATTCAAATTTGTATGACTGGGGTCAGTGTACATGGCATGTCTTTAATAAGCGTGCTCAAATTGGTAAAGGTATTAGTACTTATTGGTGGAATGCTAATAATTGGGATAATGCCGCACCAGGAGATGGATACACAGTAGATCATAGAGCAACTGTAGGGTCAATCTTACAAAGTGATCTTGGATATTATGGACACGTAGCATTTGTGGAATCTGTAAATTCAAATGGTAGCATTACTGTTTCT
>ERZ1023458.183-NODE-183-length-13769-cov-5.636065_pt1 | contig 13769 bp, 13 predicted proteins | sample MGYA00380527_ERZ1023458 | MGnify/ENA primary metagenome ERZ1023458 (study PRJEB33173, sample SAMEA4830409) | metagenome | study: EMG produced TPA metagenomics assembly of the PRJEB25223 data set...
TTTGTCCTTTCTCGAGCTTAGCTTTTCTTCAACCCACTACAGTTGACAAAGAGCCTTATTGTTCTTCTGTTACAAACTGGCTGAGCAGTCCATTGATAAAACGGGCAGATTTTTGATCGGAGAAGTCCTTTGCAAGCTCGATAGCTTCATTAACAGCAACCAGCTGAGGAGTGTCAAATGAAGTGATTTCAAAGACTCCCAAGCGAAGGAGGTTTCTCTCCACGAGCGTTAAGCGTTCAATGGTCCAACCTGCTTTTAAATGCTGAGTGATTTGCTTATCTAGTTCTTCCTTTTTAGCTTGAACACCAGAAACGAGGTCTATCAAAAAGGCTGGAAGTTGTACATCCGTATATTCACGATCATGAGTATAGGCGAAACGACAAGCAGTTTCGACATCCGTACCGAACTCAAGGCTCATGAGAGCTTGAAAAGCGCATTTACGGAGTTGGCGTCTAGATTCTAATAGTGGACTAGTCATTGAGGAAGTCCTCGTCAAATAGATCTTTCAATTCTGGTTTTGGTGTTTTATCTGGGACGATACCTGCAACGTGAATATTGATAGCAGCGAGTTCTACATCAGCCATATTACGGACGGCATCTTTGACAGCTTTCTGGATAGCAACCGCTACCTTAGGAACTTTTACTCCGTACTCAAGGTAGAGATAGATATCTGCTGTGAGTTCTTCGTCCACGTTTTTAAGATAAATGCCATGGCCGAGTGAAAGTTTTGAAAGGGTATCAGACACTGATCTGTTTGAAAAAGAGTGAACACCCTCTACCTTTGCAGTAGCGATAGCAATGATTTTTTCAAGTACACGTGGGGCGATAACGATTTCGCCAAGTTGTTCTTCAATTCCCATAGAATGACCTCTTTCTAGAGATTAGGCACGAGAAACGTAAGTTCCTTCTGCAGTGTTGATAACGAGTTTTTGTCCTGCTTCGATGAAGTCTGGAACGTTTACGACAAGTCCAGTTTCCATCGTTGCTGGTTTACCAGAACCTGTAACAGTAGCACCTTTGATAGATGGTTGAGTTTCAGCAACTGTCAACTCAACAGTAGTAGGAACGGTGACACCGATCACTTCAGTTCCGTAGAATTGGATTTTCACATCAGAGTTTTCAAGGATGTAAAGCAATTCGTTTTCAACATTGACTACAGGGATTTCGTACTGGTCGTAAGTTTCTGTATTCATGAAGTATGCTGTGTCATCCATTTTGTACAAGTATTGAGCTGGGACAGTCTCGATAATAGCTTGTTCAAATTTTTCCTCTGGACGGTAGCTTGTGTCAAATGTAGAACCAGTACGGACATCACGCAATTTCATACGCATGATCGTGTTTCCTTTACCTGGTTTGTGGTGACTAGCTTCCAAAACGCGAATCAATTTGCCGTCAGCTGTTTCAAAGGTCATACCAGCTTTTAATTTACTTGCTTCAATCATGTTTTTACCTCTTTAACAAATATTATTACTCTTCATTTTACCATAAAATACTCTGGAAATAAAGCCAAAATAGTTATTGGGAGTTGGTAGGAGCGAAAAAGAATATTGGCTAGTCAGGTGGAGTGGTTAATGTTAAAGAGTATCCACTATATTTCTTCTCATACTCAATGGAAATCAAAGAGCAAACTAGGAAGCTAGCCGCAGGCTGCTCAAAACACTGTTTTGAGGTTGTGGATAGAACTGACGAAGTCAGCTCAAAACACTGTTTTGAGGTTGTGGATAGAACTGACGAAGTCAGTAACCATATATACGGTAATGTGACGCTGACGTGGTTTGAAGAGATTTTCGAAGAGTATTATATTTCAAAAAGCCGAAGTAAGTTTACTCCGACCTGTTAGTATTGTCTTAAAAAGATTGATTTTTTATTCTGGTTCTACCAAAATTTTAATTTGTGACTTATCTTGAGTTAATTCGATAAAGCCTTCTTCGACGATATTTTCCAATTTAATTTTCTTAGTAACTAATTTTTCAGCAGAGAAGTAGCCTTGTTCCATCAATTCTAATACTTTAGGGAAGATATGACGATAAGCGATGATTCCTTTTAGTGTCTTTTCTTGGATTGCAAATTCATTCGGATTAATATTTGCTTCTCGTTCCCAGATAGAGACCACCATGCACTCACCTGCTTTATGTACGGCAGCTAAGGCTTGTCCTAAAACTACTGGCACACCCGTTACTTCATAAGAAACATCTACACCACCGTTTGTTAAACGATGAATAGCTTCAACAGCTGTTTCACCTTCTTCCGGACGGACAACGATAGCTCCTAACTCTTCAGCTTTTGCTTGACGTTCAGGTGATAGTTCAACAGCATAAATCTTAGAAGCACCAGCTGCACGAAGAGCTTCTACAATTAATAGACCAATCGGGCCTAAACCAAAGACAACAGCTGTATCGCCAGCCTTCAAAGAAGATTGACGAACAGCATAGACTGCAACAGCAGCGGGTTCAGTAAGAGCAGCTTGCTCATAGCTCAAACTATCTGGAATGACATGTACTAAGTCACCGTCTAAAACACAATATTTGGCAAATCCACCGTCTGCAGCCAAACCGACAAAATTAAGGTTTGGATCCAAATTATAATCACCAACTAAGTTATTTTTAGCTAGAATTGGTTCCACAGCAACACGATCACCAACTTTAACACGGGTAACATCGCTTCCGACTTCTATGATTTCACCAGAAAATTCATGTCCCAGTGTTACCGGTGCTTTTTGACCAGAATAGACGTGCTCATCTGTTGGGATAAAGATAGGTCCATCTAAAAATTCATGGAGGTCAGTACCACAAATTCCTGTGAACTTAACTGCAACTTTTACTTGGTGCGGAAGTACTTCAGGAACTTCTATTTCTTGAATACGAACATCTTTCGCTGCATGCCAGCGAGCTGCCTTCATTGTAGCCATATAAATAACTCCTTATTGTTGCGATTTTTAGTTTTCTTGTTTGGAAACTTTACACGCAATATTGCAAACGTTTTCTTTCTATTTGTCAAGAAAAAACCAACCTTAGGGCTGGTTTTGTTCTGTCTAGTTTTCTTTCAACTTCGCCAATTCCTGTGCAAGTAGTTTAAGGGCAACTTGTGGGTTGGCTTGGCCTTTGGTTGCCTTCATAAGGAATCCTGTAAAGGCCTTGTCGGCGTTACGTTTGCCTGACTTGAAGTCGCCAACAGCAGCTTCGTTATCGGCAAAGACTTGGTGGATGATTGGGATCAAGATAGCTGGATCTGAAATTTGAACCATACCTGCTTTTTCCACGTATTCACGCGCGCCACCGCCATTTTTAGCTAGATGGACAAAGATTTTCTTGGCAATCTTAGATGAAATAGTACCGTCTTCGATGATGGTAATCATTTCAACCAAGTTTTCTGGTGTCAATTCGATTTGTTCCAGTGTTTTACCTTCAGCATTCAAGAACTGAGCGACTTCCCCTTGGAGCCAGTTAGAGACTTGTTTGGCATCACCACCTAGGGCAACAGCTTTTTCAAAGAAGTCAGAAGTGACTTTATTAGCAGTCAACTGACTAGCATCGTAGTCTGATAAACCAAGGTCAGATACATAACGCGCACGACGTTCTTTTGGAAACTCTGGCAACTCAGTCCGCGTTTCCTCCATCCACTCGTCAGAAATTTCAAAGAGGGGTAGGTCTGGTTCTGGGAAGTAGCGGTAGTCAGCAGCCCCTTCCTTGACACGCATGAGGATGGTTGTTTTGTTAGCTTCATCGTAACGGCGTGTTTCTTGGCGGATTTGACCACCTGAGCGAAGAATTTCAGCCTGGCGTTGGACTTCGTATTCAAGCCCCTTGCGAACGTTTGAGAAGGAGTTGAGGTTCTTCAATTCAGTCTTGGTACCGAATTTTTCTTGACCATAAGGGCGAAGGGAGATGTTGGCATCCACACGCATAGAACCTTCTTCCATCTTAACGTCAGAAATGCCAGCGTACTGGATAACTTCCTTGAGGGCTGTCAGATAAGCATAGGCTTCTTCAGGAGAACGCATATCTGCCTCAGATACAATCTCAATCAAGGGAACCCCTTGGCGGTTGAGGTCAACATAAGAGTAGCCATCTGTACCATGGGTGTTTTTACCAGCGTCTTCCTCTAAGTGGGCACGTTCGATACCGATTTTCTTGGTCGTACCGTCTTCTAGTTTGACTTCAATCCAGCCATTATATCCGATTGGTTCATCAAATTGAGAAATTTGGTAGGCTTTGGGGTTATCAGGATAGAAGTAGTTCTTGCGGTCAAAGTGCATCTTTTTGTGGATGTCCATGTTGAGGGCAAGAGCAGCCTTGATACCGGCATCAACAACCCCTTTATTGAGAACTGGTAGAACTCCTGGGAAAGACCAGTCAATTACGTTAGTGTTGGCATTTTGGTCATTTCCGAAGTGGGCAGAAGTAGGTGAGAAGATTTTTGAATTGGTGTTGAGCTCTACGTGGACTTCAAGTCCGATGACTGTTTCAAAGTTCATTAGTTGTCACCTCCAAAAATCACGGGTTGTTGTTTGTGGTAGTCTGTTGTTGCTTCAAAAGCAGCAGCAGCTTGGTAAATGGTTTCCTCAGAGTACTTGGGACCAATCAATTGGAGTCCGACAGGTAGACCTTGAGAGAATCCAGCAGGAATCGAAATTCCAGGCAGTCCTGCCAAGTTTACAGGTATGGTCAATAGGTCGGCTAAGTACATGGCAACTGGGTCATGGTTGAGAGAATCCAAGTCATAGGCAACACTTGGAGCAGTTGGACCCAAAATCAAATCGTAATCCGCGAAGACTTTTTCGAAATCTTGAATGATAAGTGTACGGACCTGTCCAGCCTTCTTGTAGTAGGCATCGTAGTAACCTGATGAAAGACTGAAAGTACCCAGCATGATACGACGTTTTACCTCTTCACCAAAACCTTGGCTTCGGCTGTTTACATAGATTTCATCAAGGTTGGTTGCATCTTCTGCGCGATAGCCGTAACGGATACCGTCAAAGCGTTGCAAGTTTGATGAAGCTTCTGATGAAGCGATGATGTAGTATACGGCAACTCCGTATTTAGAGTGAGGAAGGCTGACTTCTTCGACAATAGCACCAAGTTTTTCAAAGTGTTTAGCGGCACTTAGAATGGTTTCCTTAACCTCTGGGTTAATTCCTTCACCGAGGTATTCCTTAGGCAAAGCGATTTTCATACCCTTGATGTCTTGGCCGATTTTTGAAGTAAAGTCGGCGATGCGGACAGAAGCAGAAGTAGAGTCTTTAGCATCTTCGCTGGCAATAGCGTTGAGCAAGAGGGCATTTTCCTTAACAGTAGGAGCAAAAGGTCCAATCTGGTCTAATGAGCTGCCAAAGGCAATGAGACCGAAACGTGAAACTGTTCCGTAGGTTGGTTTGAGACCAACGATTCCGTTGAAGGCAGCAGGTTGGCGGATGGAACCACCAGTATCAGAACCAAGTGACAAGCGAACTTGTCCTGAGGCTACAGCTGCGGCAGAACCACTTGATGACCCACCAGGAACCTTGCTGTGGTCCCAAGCGTTTTTAGTTGCTCCGTAGTGTGAAGTTTCACCTGAACCACCCATAGCAAATTCGTCCATGTTGGTCTTTCCAACGACAATCATGCCCTTGGTTTTTGCATTGGCAACAGCTGTCGCATCAAAGATTGGCTCATAGTTGTAGAGCATTTTTGAGGCAGCAGTTGTGAGAATACCGTCTGTAGAGATGTTATCCTTAACAGCAAGTGGAATTCCTGAAAGGACATTGTCAGCATCAATTCCAGCTTCATCAATGGCTGTGGCTTGAACAAGAGCTTGCTCCTCAGCGATGGTGACAAATGAATTGAGGGCTTCCTCACGAGACTTGATATTTTCAAGTGTTGCTTGGGTCAATTCTGTTGCAGAAATTTCCTTAGAGACAAGGAGATTGTGCAACTCTTCAATAGTTTTATCGTTAAAAGTCATTAGGCATCTCCTCCATCGTCTAGGATAGCTGGCACCTTGATATAGTAGTTGTCTTTTTCAGGTACGTTTTTAAACAAGCGATCACGGTCTGTTCCTTCTTCGGCCACATCAGGGCGGAGTACAGTCTTGCGGTCAGCCATAGTCGTAGTAGGTGCGACACCAGTTGTGTCAACTTCGCCCAGCAATTCAACCATGTCAACAATCTTAGACAAGGTGGTCGCAAAGGCAGCAGTTTCTTCTTCAGAGAATCTTAATTTTGAAAGATTGGCAACGTGTGTTACCTCTTCTTGCGTAATTTTCATCTTGCATCCTTTCGTGAAATGATGATTTTTAGTCTGTTCTATTTTACCATATTTTCCTATAAATAAGGGAGGGGGAAGTGAAAAGAAATAGAAATTGAAAAAAATGCTAAAATCCGATATAATGGAGTGTTGAAAGGAATGGTAAAATCCAATGTAAAAATCATTCTCAGCTATTGAAACAAGAAAAATAGAGAATCAAAGAAAGAGAACTTATGAATATTCAAGAAGAAATTAAGAAACGTCGTACCTTTGCCATTATCTCCCACCCGGACGCGGGGAAAACAACCATCACTGAGCAGTTACTCTACTTTGGGGGTGAGATTCGTGAGGCTGGTACGGTAAAAGGGAAGAAAACAGGGACTTTTGCTAAATCTGACTGGATGGATATCGAGAAGCAACGTGGGATTTCTGTTACTTCATCTGTTATGCAATTTGACTACGACGGCAAGCGCGTGAATATCTTAGACACGCCAGGGCACGAGGACTTCTCAGAAGATACCTATCGTACCTTGATGGCGGTGGATGCTGCGGTCATGGTCGTGGACTCTGCCAAGGGGATCGAGGCTCAAACCAAGAAATTGTTTGAGGTTGTGAAACATCGTGGCATTCCAGTCTTTACCTTTATGAACAAGCTGGACCGTGACGGTCGTGAGCCTTTGGATCTCTTGCAAGAATTGGAAGAAATCTTGGGCATTGCTAGCTACCCTATGAACTGGCCTATCGGGATGGGGAAAGCCTTTGAGGGCTTGTATGACCTCTATAACCAACGTTTAGAACTTTATAAAGGGGATGAGCGTTTTGCTAGCCTAGAAGATGGGGACAAACTTTTTGGTAGCAATCCTTTCTACGAGCAAGTCAAGGATGACATTGAGCTTTTAAATGAAGCCGGGAATGAGTTTTCAGAGGAAGCTATTCTGGCTGGAGAATTGACGCCTGTCTTTTTCGGTTCAGCCCTGACAAACTTTGGTGTGCAGACCTTCCTTGAAACCTTCCTCAAGTTTGCTCCAGAACCACATGGTCACAAGAAAACAGACGGTGAAATTGTGGATCCTTATGACAAGGATTTCTCAGGCTTTGTCTTTAAAATCCAAGCCAACATGGACCCTCGTCACCGTGACCGTATTGCCTTTGTCCGTATCGTATCTGGCGAATTTGAGCGCGGCATGAGTGTTAATCTCCCTCGTACTGGTAAGGGGGCTAAACTGTCTAATGTTACTCAGTTTATGGCGGAAAGTCGTGAGAATGTGACCAATGCCGTGGCAGGTGATATTATCGGGGTTTACGATACAGGTACTTATCAAGTTGGGGATACCTTGACAGTTGGTAAAAACAAGTTTGAATTTGAACCACTGCCAACTTTTACTCCTGAAATTTTCATGAAAGTTTCTGCTAAGAATGTTATGAAGCAAAAATCCTTCCACAAGGGGATTGAGCAATTGGTGCAAGAAGGAGCCGTTCAGCTTTATAAGAATTACCAAACAGGTGAGTACATGCTAGGCGCTGTAGGTCAACTCCAGTTTGAAGTCTTTAAACACCGCATGGAAGGCGAGTACAATGCGGAAGTAGTTATGAACCCAATGGGTAAAAAGACCGTTCGTTGGATCAAGCCTGAGGACTTGGATGAACGGATGTCGTCAAGTCGCAATATCTTAGCCAAAGACCGTTTTGACCAACCAGTCTTTCTCTTTGAAAATGACTTTGCCCTCCGCTGGTTTGCGGACAAGTATCCAGACGTAGAGTTAGAGGAGAAGATGTGACTCAGTACCAACAATTGGAACTAAAGTTCCAAATTGTTGGACGCTAGTCGCTATTTGGCGAACTAGCTAACTGCCTCACTAACTACGTTTGGCAAATAGAATCGATTTGCCAAACTCCGTGTCGTAATCTAATAATCGGTAACCGCTATGGCGGCTTACCTAAACGCTTCACTAGGAAAAATCCACGAATGGTATTGATTTGTGGATTTTTCCGTCGTAGCAGAAAGTAGGTAGCCTAGCTAACTGCCTTACTAACTACGTTTGGCAAATGAAATCGATTTGTAAAACTCCGTGTCGTAATGTAAAAATTGTAAACCGTAATGGGACTTCATCTAAAATCTCCACTGGTATGGTTTTACGAACGAATGGGCGAAAATAATGGTTACGTAGAAACATATGATGGGAATAAAAAGAAATGAGATAAAGAGTGAAAGAAGAGAAAAAAGCGATTGTCTTAGGTGCAGATAATGCTTATATGGATAAAGTTGAAACAACAATAAAATCTCTTTGTGTTCATCTATTATAATCTTAAGTTTTATGTTTTTAATGATGACCTTCCGCGAGAATGGTTCCAATTGATGGAAAAAAGACTAGAGACTTTGAATAGTGAGATTGTGAATGTTTAGATTGACAGTAGTATTCTGAAAGGTTATCGTCTCCCCTTTGAGGGACTTTCATATGCGGCTTTTTTAGGTATTTTATTCCAAAGTATGTAAGCGAGTCTCGTGTACTGTATTTGGATTTAGATATTGTTGTAAGAAAATCGATAGATGAGCTGTGGGATTTGGACTTGACGGCTATACCCTTAGCTGCAGTTAGAGATGATTTTTATACACATAATTTTAATTCTGGTGTTCTGTTAATCAACAATGGCATGTGGAGAGCAGAAAATGTCACGCAAGACCTGATTTAAGACACAAATAAAAAATCTTCCAATTCCCTTGCAAAAAACAAGAAAGTGTGATAACATAGTACGGTATGTGGTGCTAGCACATCCGCTATATTAGATCTAATAGGAGGAAAACACAATGGCTAAAGTATGTTACTTTACAGGTCGTAAGACTGTATCAGGAAACAACCGTTCACACGCGATGAACCAAACAAAACGTGCCGTAAAACCAAACCTTCAAAAAGTTACTGTTCTTATCGATGGTAAACCTAAAAAAGTTTGGGCTTCAGCTCGTGCTTTGAAATCAGGTAAAGTTGAACGCGTTTAATAATAAAAGCAAAGGAGACCTTAGGGTCTTTTTTCTTTTATTGTGGGTATAACATCGTTTGAAAAATAGAGTAAATATCCGCTGATACATCATTCTGCTTTTACACTTGGGCTGAAATATGATAAAATAGAGTATCAACTAGTTGAGGTAAAAAGGATGACTGTAAAAATTAATACAAAAGATGGTCAAATCGAACTAACAGATGAAGTGATTGCAACCGTCGTAGGTGGAGCAGCAACTGAGATTTTTGGTGTGGTCGGTATGGCTAGTAAAAATGCCCTCAAAGATAATTTCCAAGCCCTGCTAGGTAAGGAAAATTATTCTAAAGGTGTCGTCGTAAAGGCAGCCGAAGATGGCAGTATTGCAGTTGATGTATATACCGTGTTAAGCTACGGAACAAAGATTAGTGAAGTGTCAAAAAACATTCAAGAGCGTGTTGCCTTTAGCTTGGAAAACCAGCTTGGAATTACTGCTCAGACTGTAAATGTCTACATTCAAAATATCAAAGTTGTAGGAGAATAACCGTGTCAAAGATTACTACTAGCTTATTTCAAGAAATGGTGCAGGCTGCATCAACTCGCTTGAATAAGCAAGCTGAATATGTCAATTCATTAAACGTCTTTCCAGTTCCAGATGGAGATACTGGGACAAATATGGGAATGACCATTGAAAATGGTGCTAAAGAAGTTGCAGACAAGCCAGCTTCTACAGTTGGAGAAGTAGCGAGCATTCTTGCCAAAGGGCTTTTGATGGGTGCGCGTGGGAACTCAGGAGTGATTACGTCTCAGCTTTTCCGTGGATTTTCCCAAGCTATCAAGGATAAAGACGAGTTAACAGGTCAAGACTTGGCTCTGGCCTTCCAATCAGGTGTGGAAGTTGCCTATAAGGCAGTGATGAAACCTGTTGAAGGAACGATTTTAACAGTTTCTCGTGGAGCTGCTATCGGTGCTAAGAAAAAAGCTGAGCAAACAGATGACGCTGTTGAAGTCATGCGCGCAGCCTTGGAAGGTGCTAAAACAGCTCTAGCTAAAACACCAGACATGCTTCCAGTATTGAAAGAAGTTGGCGTTGTGGACTCAGGTGGTCAAGGATTGGTCTTCATCTACGAAGGTTTCCTTTCAGCCCTTACTGGCGAATATATTGCATCTGAGGACTTTGTAGCGACTCCTGCCAACATGAGTGAGATGATCAATGTAGAGCATCATAAGTCTGTAGCTGGTCACGTAGCGACTGAGGACATCACGTTTGGTTACTGTACTGAAATCATGGTAGCTCTTAAGCAAGGTCCAACCTATGCTAAAGATTTTGACTACGATGAATTCCGTAACTACTTGGATGAGCTTGGGGATTCTCTCCTCGTTGTTAATGATGATGAAATTGTCAAAGTCCATGTTCATACAGAAGATCCAGGACTTGTTATGCAAGAAGGTCTCAAATATGGTAGCTTGGTCAAGGTAAAAGTTGACAATATGCGTAACCAACACGAAGCACAGGTTGAGAAAGAAGCTACTCAAGTTATCAAGTCGGCTGAAGAAAAAGAGTATGCTTTGATTGCTGTGGTGGCTGGTAAAGGTCTAGCAGATATCTTCTGTTCTCAAGGCGTGGATTATGTTATCGAAGGCGGTCAAACCATGAACCCTTCAACAGAAGACTTTATCAAGGCTGTTGAACAGGTCAATGCCCGTAACATCATCTTCTTGCCAAACAACAAGAACATCTTCATGGCAGCTCAATCTGCGGCAGAAGTTTTGGAGCAACCAGCAGTAGTGGTAGAGGCTCGCACTCTTCCTCAAGGTATGACAAGTCTTCTTGCCTTTGATCCAAGCAAGTCCATTGAAGAAAACCAAGAGCGTATGACAGCTGCTCTTAGCGATGTTGTTAGCGGAAGCGTCACAACAGCCGTGCGTGATACAACGATCGATGGCTTAGAAATCCATGAAAACGATAATCTAGGTATGGTGGATGGAAAAATTCTTGTGTCAAACCCTGATATGCACCAAACATTGACTGAAACCTTGAAACATATGTTGGATGAAGACAGTGAAATCGTAACCTTCTATGTCGGTGAAGACGGAAGCGAAGAACTTGCCAATGAAATCGCTCAAGAAATCGTAGAAGAATTCGAAGACGTTGAAGTCGAGATTCACCAAGGTCAACAACCTGTTTACCCATACCTATTTAGTGTGGAATAAGATTAATGAAGGACTGAGAAATCAGTTCTTTTTTCTTTTTTAGTAAATGAAATCGGTATCTTTTTAATAAAAACAAAAATAACATTCATAAATAAACGTTAAAATAGAAAATTCAGAAAATTTCTTCTTTTATCTTGAAAAATTTTGAAAAAATGGTATGATAGTAACAAGTTATTTTTAAGAGGAAAGAAAGGGGAACAATGGAGAAAATCAGTTTAGAATCTCCTAAGACGGGGTCGGACCTAGTTTTGGAAACACTTCGTGATTTAGGAGTTGATACCATCTTTGGTTATCCTGGTGGTGCGGTTTTGCCTTTTTATGATGCGATATATAATTTTAAAGGCATTCGCCACATTCTAGGGCGCCATGAGCAAGGTTGTTTGCATGAAGCTGAAGGTTATGCCAAATCAACTGGAAAGTTGGGTGTTGCCGTCGTCACTAGTGGACCAGGAGCAACAAATGCCATTACAGGGATTGCGGATGCTATGAGCGATAGCGTTCCCCTTTTGGTCTTTACAGGTCAGGTGGCGCGAGCAGGGATTGGGAAGGATGCCTTTCAGGAGGCAGACATCGTGGGAATTACCATGCCAATCACTAAGTACAATTACCAAGTTCGTGAGACAGCTGATATTCCGCGTATCATTACGGAAGCTGTCCATATCGCAACTACAGGCCGTCCAGGGCCAGTTGTAATTGACCTACCAAAAGACATATCTGCTTTAGAAACAGACTTCATTTATTCACCAGAAGTGAATTTACCAAGTTATCAGCCGACTCTTGAGCCGAATGATATGCAAATCAAGAAAATCTTGAAGCAATTGTCCAAGGCTAAAAAGCCAGTCTTGTTAGCTGGTGGTGGAATTAGTTATGCTGAGGCTGCTACGGAACTAAATGAATTTGCAGAACGCTATCAAATTCCAGTGGTAACCAGTCTTTTGGGACAAGGAACGATTGCAACGAGTCACCCACTCTTTCTTGGAATGGGAGGCATGCACGGGTCATTCGCAGCAAATATTGCCATGACGGAAGCGGACTTTATGATTAGTATTGGTTCTCGTTTCGATGACCGTTTGACGGGGAATCCTAAGACTTTCGCTAAGAATGCTAAGGTTGCCCACATTGATATTGACCCAGCTGAGATTGGCAAGATTATCAGTGCAGACATTCCTGTAGTTGGAGATGCTAAGAAGGCCTTGCAAATGTTGCTAGCAGAACCAACAGTTCACAACAATACTGAAAAGTGGATTGAGAAAGTCACTAAAGACAAGAATCGTGTTCGTTCTTATGACAAGAAAGAGCGTGTGGTTCAACCGCAAGCAGTTATTGAACGAATTGGTGAATTGACGAATGGAGATGCCATTGTGGTAACAGACGTTGGTCAACACCAAATGTGGACAGCTCAGTATTATCCCTACCAAAATGAACGTCAGTTAGTGACTTCAGGTGGTTTGGGAACAATGGGCTTTGGAATTCCAGCAGCAATCGGTGCTAAAATTGCTAACCCAGATAAGGAAGTAGTCTTGTTTGTTGGGGATGGTGGTTTCCAAATGACCAACCAGGAGTTGGCTATTTTGAATATTTACAAGGTGCCAATCAAGGTGGTTATGCTGAACAATCATTCACTAGGAATGGTTCGCCAGTGGCAGGAATCCTTCTATGAAGGCAGAACATCAGAGTCGGTCTTTGATACCCTTCCTGATTTCCAATTGATGGCGCAGGCTTATGGTATTAAAAACTATAAGTTTGACAATCCTGAGACCTTGGCTCAAGACCTTGAAGTCATCACTGAGGATGTTCCTATGCTAATTGAGGTAGATATTTCTCGTAAGGAACAGGTGTTACCAATGGTACCGGCTGGTAAGAGTAATCATGAGATGTTGGGGGTGCAGTTCCATGCGTAGAATGTTAACAGCAAAACTACAAAATCGTTCAGGAGTCCTCAATCGCTTTACAGGTGTCCTATCTCGTCGTCAGGTTAATATTGAAAGCATCTCTGTTGGAGCAACAGAAGATCCGAATGTATCGCGTATCACTATTATTATTGATGTTGCTTCTCATGATGAAGTGGAGCAAATCATCAAACAGCTCAATCGTCAGATTGATGTGATTCGCATTCGAGATATTACAGACAAGCCTCATTTGGAGCGCGAGGTGATTTTGGTTAAGATGTCAGCGCCAGCTGAGAAGAGAGCTGAGATTTTAGCGATTATTCAACCTTTCCGTGCAACAGTGGTAGACGTAGCGCCAAGCTCGATTACCATTCAGATGACGGGAAATGCAGAAAAGAGCGAAGCCCTATTGCGAGTCATTCGCCCATACGGTATTCGCAATATTGCTCGAACGGGTGCAACTGGATTTACC
>ERZ1023458.185-NODE-185-length-13711-cov-4.789104_pt1 | contig 13711 bp, 17 predicted proteins | sample MGYA00380527_ERZ1023458 | MGnify/ENA primary metagenome ERZ1023458 (study PRJEB33173, sample SAMEA4830409) | metagenome | study: EMG produced TPA metagenomics assembly of the PRJEB25223 data set...
TTCCAACGTCAATATGGTGGAGAATGGACACATTTAATCGATAAAGAATATGAACTCACTAAAAAGTATAAAGTAAAACAATTGGAAGAAGTTTTTTTAATAGATAGCAATCAAGAAGTTATATATCACGCGGTTAACCCTTCCTTCGATGATTTACAAAAGGAACTAACACGTATTGGAGTGAGTAGTTCATGACGTTTCCCTTTATATTTATTTTTTCAGCAGGAATAGTTGCTGCGTTTAATCCTTGCGGGATTGTTATGTTGCCTTCATATATTAGTTATTTAATTGGTGAAGGAGAGGTTGAAACAAGGCGTTCCTTAATAAGGACAATCTCAAAGGGGCTATGGTTAGGATTGTCTATGACGTTGGGATTTCTAACTATTTTTGTGATAGCCGGTTTTCTATTATCGTTATTAGGTAGAGCTTTAATCAATGTTTTTCCAATTTGGTCATTTCTAATGGGCGTACTTATCTTTCTTTTGGGACTAGGGATGTTGCTTGGAAAAAAAGTTTCTCTACCTTTAAGAGTTAATATTAAACAGGGTAAACGATCAGTTTATTTCTATGGTATTGCTTATGGAATCACATCATTAAGTTGTACGTTGCCAGCCTTTTTATTTGTACTCACTGAATCTATGCAAGATAATTCGTTATTGATGGTTATACTTAAATTTATTGTGTACTCAATCGGTATGGGTGTTGTCGTTACTTCCATAACCATTGTTTCTTTGATTTCAAAAAGATATGTCCAACAATTACTTTCTAAAAATATGGCAATGATCCAATTTATTTCCTCCATTGTTATTTTAATTTCAGGAATTTATATTTCTTATTATTGGGGGATTGGTCCGGGTGGCATATTTCGATAATTAAAAGGAGTGTTAAAAAATGACTAAGAAAATCAGTATGAAAGTTAGTGGCATGACTTGTATGGGTTGTGAAGAACATGTAGCAGTTGCACTTAAAAATATTGGTGCCAAGAATGTAGAAGCTAGTTTTCGTCACGGTGAAGTATTATTTGAATTACCCGATGATATTGGGATTGAAAGTGCAAAAAAGGCTATTGATGAGGCGAAATATCAACCTGGAGAAATAGAAGAAATATCATCACAAGAAAATGTGGTGTTAGGTAATGAAGGCGATTATGACTTACTTATCATTGGTTCCGGTGGTTCGGCTTTTTCAGCTGCGATCAAAGCGATTGAATACGGGGCAAAAGTAGCCATGATTGAGCGTGGAACCGTTGGCGGAACATGTGTAAACATTGGCTGTGTTCCATCAAAAACACTTCTTAGGGCTGGAGAAATTAATCATTTAGCAAAAGTAAATCCATTTACGGGATTACAAACATCTGCTGGAGAAGTGGAATTAGCACCCTTAATCAAGCAAAAAGATGAATTAGTGAGTGAGCTTCGCAATCAAAAATATGTGGATCTAATTGATGAATATGGAATTGACTTAATTGTAGGTGAAGCAAAATTTACTGATGAACAGACGGTTGAAGTCAATGGGGAGAAACTTTCCGCAAAACGCTTTTTAATTGCAACGGGTGCATCTCCTTCTCTCCCGCCGATTTCAGGACTTGAAGAAGTGGAGTATTTAACAAGTACAACGCTCCTTGAAATAAAAAAGGTACCTAAACGATTAACGGTGATCGGTTCAGGATATATCGGAATGGAGCTTGGCCAATTGTTTCATAACTTAGGTTCAGAAGTAACGCTTATGCAAAGAAGTGAGCGACTGTTAAAAGAGTATGACCCAGAGATTTCTGAAGTAGTAGAAAAAGCTTTAATTGAACAAGGAATAAACCTTGTAAAAGGGGCATCTTTTGAGCGTGTAGAACAATCTGGAGAGATAAAGAAGGTTCATGTTACAGTAGATGGCAAGAAAAAAGTGATTGAATCAGAGCAGCTGCTTGTTGCAACAGGAAGAAAACCAAATACGGATACGTTGAATTTAAATGCAGCTGGGGTTAAAGTCGGAAAACGAAAAGAAATACTGATAAATGATTATGCTAGAACAAGTAATGAAAAGATTTATGCGGCAGGAGATGTTACATTAGGGCCTCAATTTGTCTATCTAGCAGCATATGAAGGTGGAATTGTTGCCGATAATGCAATCGGTGGATTAACTAACAAACTGGATTTATCAGTGGTTCCCGGGGTGACATTTAGAAATCCAGGGGTAGCAACAGTAGGCTTAACAGAAGAACAAGCAAAAGAAAAAGGCTATGAGGTCAAAACCTCCGTATTGCCTTTAGATGCTGTTCCAAGAGCGATAGTAAATCATGAAACAACAGGTGTTTTTAAGCTTATTGCTGATTCGAAAACATTGAAAATGTTAGGGGTTCATGTTGTATCTGAAAATGCAGGTGAAGTGATTTATGCAGCGACTTTAGCCGTTAAGTTTGGTTTAACCGTAGATGATTTAAAAGAAATCCTTGCACCATATTTAACAATGGCAGAAGGATTGAAATTAGCTGCCCTGACGTTTGATAAAGATGTTTCAAAATTATCTTGTTGTGCGGGATAACAACACAATGAATCCACCGTTTGGTTAAGACGGTGGATTCTTTCAACCTTGGACAAGGTACGCGGTTTCATTAGATAGAAATAAGGCAAACGTATTATAGAGTCAATTCTGCGAGGAGGTTAATGATGATAAAGAAATACGATCTTATTGTGATTGGTACAGGTTCTGCGGGTTCAATCACAGCAGCAAAATGTAATAAAGCCGGCTGGAATGTAGCTATGGTAGATGACAGGCCGTTTGGAGGCACGTGTGCACTACGTGGATGTGACCCAAAAAAGGTTCTACATGGTGCTGCCGAGCTTATTGATTGGAACAAACGGATGGTTAAGAATGGAGTACCGTCTGAAGTCTCCATCAACTGGAAAGATCTTATGAATTTTAAAAGAACCTTTACAGATGATGTCCCGGAAAAAAAAGAGGAAGCATTGAATAAACAGGGAATCGATACGTATCATGGCAATGCATCTTTCGTGAGTGAGGACAAACTTGAAGTGAATAAAGAAGTGCTCGAGGGGAGTCATTTCTTGATCGCTAGTGGTGCGAAACCTACCCCTTTACCCATAGAAGGAGAAGAACATCTTACTTATAGTGATGAGTTTTTGGAGTTGGATGAATTACCACAAAGAATCGTCTTTGTTGGTGGTGGGTATATTTCGTTTGAATTTGCTCATATCGCGGCACGTGCTGGATCAGAAGTTCATATTATCCATCGAGGTCAAAGACCTTTGGAGAATTTTGATATAGATCTTGTAGATATCCTTTTAGAAAAGTCGAAAGAGATTGGCATACAGGTACATCTTCAACATTCCGTTGAATCCATTGAAAAAGAACAAGGAAAGTTTCATGTGTACGCTCGAAAAAAAGAGGATATAACGCGGTTTGAAGCAGACATTGTTATTCATGGTGCTGGACGGGTCCCTGCCTTAGATATGAATCTTGAAAAAGGGAATATAGAAAGGAAAAAACATGGTGTCCATGTTAATGAGTATTTGCAAAGTGTAAGTAACCCGAATGTCTATGCAGCTGGAGATGCTGCAGCAACGGATGGCTTGCCCCTCACACCTGTAGCCAGTGCAGATTCTCATGTCGTAGCATCTAATTTATTGAAAGGGAACAGCAAAAAAATTGAATATCCCGTGATTCCATCTGCTGTAGTTACCGTACCTAAAATGGCATCGGTAGGTATGAGCGAGGAGGAAGCCAAAAACTCTGGCCGGAATATTAAAGTAAAGCAGAAAAACATCTCCGACTGGTTTACGTATAAACGGACAAATGAGGACTTTGCTGCGTTTAAAGTGCTGATTGACGAAGATCATGATCAAATTGTTGGTGCTCATTTGATTAGTAATGAAGCCGATGAACTGATTAATCATTTTGCAACAGCCATTCGTTTTGGGATTTCAACCAAAGAATTGAAACAAATGATATTTGCCTATCCAACAGTAGCTTCAGACATTGCACACATGTTGTAATTTTTATCATATGTTTTTCCAGCATGATTTTTCCATTATCTCTTGTACACGCTTATTCAGAAAAGGGCGATTGTTGAAAATCAAAAGCTTAATTTCTCACTAAAAATACGGAGGAATTAAGCTTTTTTATCTTTCAAAATCCTTAACGTCCGTATTTTTCCGACGGTACCTCGACTATTAAGTATTTGATTTGCATATATAAAATCCTCGTTCAATACTATCCCTCCAAACTGTTGTTAATCACTCTATGCTTGAAATAATTATCATAGTTCAAAAAGGATACGTTATAATTGCTATATTGATTAAATGTTCAAGGAGTGCTTTATGATTTATACAATTGTAGTATTCATTGTTGCAGGATTAGCTGAAATTGGTGGTGGTTATCTAATTTGGTTATGTCTCAGAGAAGGGAAGCCACTTTATTTGGGGATCTTTGGGGGAATAGCCATAGTTTGGTTCTGTTGCAAAGTCAGAAAAAATATAACTAATTATCATTTTAACATGGTAGTATTCCCTTAACTGGCCAACATGTGATTAATTTCGTAGCACGGCGAAAATCCGTAGATCTGAAGAGACCTACGGTTCTTTTTATATAGACCATAAATACATTCAATACCTTTGAGTGTATTCTTTGCCGTATTGACGCTTTGATATCTCGTCTTTCTCACTTTAATATGACGGTGATCCTGCTCAATGAGGTTATTAAGATATTTAGATGTACAATGACAGTCGGGATTAAGTTTAAAATCTTTAATCAACTTAGACATTGCCACCTTCGTCGAAGGTGCCTGGTCTGTAATTATCATTTGAGGTTTACCAAATTGTTTAATAAGTCGCTTAATAAACGCATATGCTGAATGATTATCTCGTTTCTTACGTAACCAAATATCCAATGTATGACCATCTGCATCAATGGCACGATATAAATAGCACCATTTTCCTTTTATTTTAATGTATGTCTCATCAACGCGCCATTTATAATAAGCTTTTTTATGCTTTTTCTTCCAAATTTGATACAAAATAGGAGCATATTCTTGAACCCAACGGTAGATCGTTGAATGATGAACGTTAACGCCGCGTTCTCTTAGTATTTCAGATATATCACGATAACTAAGCGCGTATCTTAAGTAATAGCCAACGGCTACAGTTATTACATCTTTATTAAATTGCTTATATCTAAAATAATTCATAGAGAACGCTCCTTTTTTGTTAAAATTATACTATAAAATTAACTTTGCAACAGAACCGTTAGTTTTATACTCTATCCTTTTTGTGTTTTGTTTTTTAAGTTTGTCATAACAGTTGTTTTAATATGTTACCCTTATTACTACATGGGACGTTCTGAAATGAACATGCCCGAAATGAATATGGAGCAAATGCAGCAGATGCAACAAATGATGATGGAACATATGGAAACAACAAAACAAATTAAACAAAAACTAGGCTACTTATCCCCTGTAAAATACAGAGAATTAGCAGCCTAGAACATAGTGTTTTTATTAAGTTCCCATTTTAAGGGTTCAGTGCCTTGTAGTTATTGTGTTTTTATATACTTTACTACTTATTTTCTTTGTTATCATCAAAGGACTGCATGAAGTTCGTGCATGCATTTATTATATTATCCATTCTCTGGTCATAATCAGAACCTTGGGTAAAACCAGTTTTTCCAATGACGATTAAACCAGCTAGTACAAACGACAGCACTAAAGGTAACTTCTTTTTCATCGCTTATTTCCCCTTTCATTCAAAGTATCCCTAATCTTTTTTTAACACTTTCTTTAATTTTTCATATTCATCTTCATTAATTTCCCCTTTGGCCAGCCTTTCCTTTAAAATTTGTAAAGAATCATCTGATCTTACACCTTTTGGTTTTTCTGAAGCTTTTGCAATTAATATATATACACCATAAAATAACAAGCCAAGAATGATAATCCAAAAAATCATGCCAATGAACCCCATTCCGCCCATCATATTTCCTATACCCATACAATTTGTCAGTCCTTTCCTTCTTTCTTGTTTTACAATTATACCATATGGGGTATTAGTATCCCAAAAAAGTGTTTTTAATATTAGTAGCAGAAGGCAATTCATTGTACCGCAAAATGGCCCGATTATTGAACTATTTTTTAATAAAATAATTCCTACGTTCCCAATTCCAGAAAGCAATAATACTAAAAGCTTCCTCATCTGCTTTTTCCTCATCATCTGTCATATAATCTGTATCTTTTATTGGATATTTTGCCGTTTCATCAACGGGAGATTGAATATCTGACTTATGCTTATTTTTTGGTTTCACAATTTTTGAGCGTAATATTTTCATGGGAACGCTCCAAATCAATATCTTTATTTGGCTCATATTTGCGTTTTAAGAGCTTATGTATGTTTTTAGGTTAAAAACTATATGATTTATACCTAATTCTTTAAAATACCCCCTTAAAATTCAAAATAAGAACATTTGAATTTAAACAAACCTCCTGCCATCTCAGCAAGGGGCACTTGAAAACCGTTTGGAAATCATCAAGGGACGGGTAGTATTTTTTGAAAAAGCCACTCAAAAAATCTCCACTCAAGGCACGCATAAAATATCAGCGAATATACCAAAGGAGTGAACATATTGATTCCATATTATCTTTGGTTTAAAGAAAACATTTAAAATTCATGATTATATGCCAACCATTCGACTATTTTTTGAGTTTGTTAAAAGTTCCGAGGCTCAACGTCAATAAAGCAATTGGAATAAAGCACCTATGATTATTAAAAAAAATAAGTTATAATATAATCAAAAATATTTTTGAATGAGGTGTAATTATGATTCAGACTATTGTAACTGCTGCTATTCTTTATATTGTGACAGCATTAGACTTATTAGTGATTTTATTAATGTTCTTTGCTAGAGCAAAGACTAGGAAAGAATATCGAGATATTTATATTGGTCAATATGTAGGATCTGTGGCATTGATTGTCATAAGTTTATTCTTTGCCTTTGTCTTAAATTATGTTCCTGAAAAATGGATATTAGGATTATTAGGGTTAATACCGATTTATTTAGGAATTAAAGTGGCTATTTATGGTGATAGTGACGGAGAAGAGAGAGCTAAAAAAGAATTGAATGAAAAAGGATTGTCTAAACTAGTTGGTACGATTGCAATTATTACGATAGCAAGTTGTGGCGCTGATAATATTGGTGTATTTGTTCCCTATTTTGTGACATTAAGTGTTACTAATTTATTAATTACTTTGTTTGTCTTTTTAATTTTAATTTTCTTCTTGGTATTTACTGCACAAAAATTAGCTAATATTCCAGGAGTTGGAGAAATTGTTGAGAAATTTGGTCGTTGGATTATGGCTGTTATTTATATAGCTTTAGGTTTATTTATCATTATAGAAAATGACACTATTCAAACAATTTTAGGATTTATATTTTAATTTAGGGTGTGATTTTATATGAGCTATAAAAATGCTTGTGATGTGATCTGTGTACATGAGGATAAAGTTAACAATGCCTTAAGTTTTTTAGAAGATGATAAATCTAAGAAATTACTTAACATTTTAGAAAAGATTTGTGATGAGAAGAAATTGAAAATTATATTATCTTTGATTAAAGAAGATGAGTTGTGTGTTTGTGATATTTCTTTGATATTGAAAATGAGTGTTGCTTCAACTTCACATCATTTAAGACTTTTATATAAAAATGATGTGCTTGATTTTTATAAAAAGGGAAAGATGGCATATTATTTTATTAAAGACGATGAAATAAGAGAGTTTTTCTCTAAAAATCAGGAGGGTTTTTGAAACGAGTGAAACGAGTTTCTTCTTGTCTTGATACTATAAAATAAGCAAAGATATAACATAAAATGACTTATCGGAAGTACATATGCTTCAAAAGATACAGATGGTATAATAATGGAGTCGCCTATCTCTCAGGCGTCAATTTGACGTAGGGAGGAGGTGTTATTCATGTTGGAAATCCTTGTTCACATCACGACCACAGTCATCAGTGGTTGTATTATTGCGTTATTTACGCATTGGCTGCGTAATCGCAAAGACAAATAGGCGACAATAGCCACACCTACAAAAATCCCCTCACTATTTGCGGTAGTGAGGGGATTGGTGTATCCATGCTGGATTCCTTGTTAAGTGCATTATAACACCATAGTAGATAGGAATGCAAAACTAAAATTTTATATGATTGTATTTTATACATGTTAAATATTTAATAATTCATGTAATACAATGTTCCAACGTTTAAGTACTTGTTTAGGTTCGTGCATTTCAACTGTTATACCTGAAGTAATATCAGCATATTTTGCAATATCTTGTCTTATCGATTTTATAGTTGCTTCGAACCTTGTACGTTCATAAACTTCATTATTAGGTGAAGGTAAAAAATTAAATCAAGTTGAGTACATTTTACACCAATTAAATCAAAATCCAGCATCACGTAGAATTATGACAAGTTTATGGGATGTAGATGATTTAGATGAAATGTCATTAGAACCGTGTGTTTGGGCTACAAATTGGAAAGTGAGTTACGGTGCTTTAAATTTACATGTGAAACAACGTTCGGCAGATATGGCTCTAGGTCATCCATTTAATGTATTTCAATATGCGGTTTTACACAGGTTAATAGCAGACCAATGTGGTTATGAGTTAGGAAATTTGTATTGGTGTATAGATGATGCCCATGTATATCTTAAACATATAGATACATTAAAGAAGCAACTATCCAATCCTATTAATCAATCTAAACCAACAATAAGTCTACCTAGTAAATATGATGAGAAGGGTAATCTTAAATCTTTTTTTGAACGTAGACTATCTGAAGTACAGTTGAATAATTATAAACATAATGGAATTTTTAAATATGATATAGTGGAATGATAATGAAAGTAAGGGATTTTATAAAGCTATCACATTCATTTTTATAAATAAGATAAAAAAGATTTGACAATATTCCTCGTTGTAACTAAAATAGTTACAATGAGGTGCTTGATTTGAAAATAAGTAGTCGTTTTACGGTCGCTGTTCATATATTGGCTTTAATAAAAATCGAAAAAAATTATGCTTTAACATCGAATCAAATTGCAGAAAGTGTGAATACTAATCCTGTTGTTATTCGAAGATTAATGGGGAAACTTAAAAAAGTTGGTTTTATTGAAACTTCACATGGCAATTCAGGAGTTAAACTTTTAAAATCATTAGACGAGATTACATTATTTGATGTTTATAAAGCTGTAGAAGTTGTTGAACAAGGCCGTTTATTCCAAATACATGAAGATACCAATATCGACTGTACAGTTGGTGCAAACATACAAATTCTATTGGAAGTTATTTTGAAAAACGCACAGGATGCTATGGAGACAGTATTAAAAAGTGTAACATTAGAAAATATAGTAAATAAAATTCTAGTAAACAACGGATAAATATATCCGTCTCCCCTTGTTTGTAACTGTAACTATTACAAGTACGAGCGTGTTGTTTACTTACATTTGATGAAACTGTATTAACCATCTTAATAAACATTATTGGAAGGAGAAATTATTTTGTCACTAAAAGTAAGCGTTTATTCTGATTATGTTTGTCCTTTTTGTTTTATAGGCAAGGATTAACTTGAAAAAGCAATAAAAGAAACAGATGCTGATATATCTATAGAATGGCAAACATTTGAGCTAAGACCCAAACCATTAGAGCAATTAGATCCTGTTAATGACTCATCCAAACTATCACTCTGGCAGCAAGTGATATATCCAAGAATAACTGAATGGGGAGTAGATATGAAATTACCAAATGTGTCTCCCCATCCTTATACAGATTTAGCGCACGAGGGCTTCTATTTTGCGAAAGAACATGGAAAAGCAAATGAATATAACAATCGTGTTTATGAAGCATTTTTCCAAGAAGATAAAAATATTAGAGAAATTGAAGTACTTACTGAACTTGCTAAAGATGTTAGTATATGGCACGTTCTTGTGGGAGCTTTTAGTGGCTTTTGGATTGCTATGTTAATGGCTGGGGCCGTAACAGTAAGAATGAAATCAGGTGAACGTATTAAAGATGTTTATTTACCACTAATGATAGGCTTTTTAGCGCTATTAGTCTTTTTATTAAATATACTATAATTAGGAGGAATTTATTATGAAAATTGGAATTATTGGAGCAAGTGGAAAAGTTGGAAAACTAGTATTAGAAGAATCAATCGAAAGAGGACATGAAGTAACAGCAATTGTTAGAAATGCTTCAAAATTATCAAGTAGTAATATAAATATTTTAGAAAAAGAAATATATGATATTACTTCTGAAGACTTGAAAGATTTAGATGTAGTTGTTAATGCATTTGGTGCGCCTCTTGGTGAAGAAGAACCACATGTGAAAGCTGGACGTGCACTTATTGAAGCATTGAAAGAAACTGATACAAGAGCAATTATCGTTGGTGGTGCAGGTAGTTTATACGTTGATGAAGCGCAAACAACTAAGTTAATGGATACACCAGAATTTTCTGAACTATTTGGGCCAACTGCAAAAGGAACTTCAAAAGGACAAAGTAGAAATTTAGAAGATTTAAAAGCTTCTAAAGGTATTAATTGGACATTCCTTAGCCCATCTGCAGATTTTGATGCTGAAGGTCCTAAAACTAAAAACTATCAAACAGGCAAAGACAATTTATTAATTAACTCTAAAGGCAATAGTTATGTTAGTTATGCAGATTTTGCATTTGCACTAGTGGATGAGATAGAAAATCCACAACATAAAAATGAACGTTTTACTGTGGTATCAGAAGATAATTAAGAAATATAAATAGTTCGATTATACAAGACGTCTCATCATTTTTAGTGATGAGACGTCTTGTATAATTTCAAAGAGAAAAATACTAATAAATTATATAGCTTTATATTTCCAAAAATTCAACATTAAATCTGTATATATGAAATGTTTTAGAAGAAAACGACTGAGTTTTTAAGGTACGCCCTAATCAGTCAGTAATGAATGTTTGTGACTTTACCTGCTAATTTAGAATAACTTTTCTTGATAAATGATAAAGCTCAATACATTCACTATTCCATTTTTTATATTTTTCGAAATTCCATTGATAAATTATAAAAGATCCCCTCATTTTCATTAAAATCATTTAATTTTTCTAAACAAATGGCCACTCTCATTATTGTGGATATGAGAGTGGCCATAAATTTTATTTGTTTACTTGTCTATTTAACAAAGGGGATTCTCATTGCATTTGTGAATAACTAACTAAATACTTTAAAGCTTTAAAATGATAGACATTAACGAGATTTTAGTTCGTCAGTTGTCATCCATTTATGATTTTTAACCATCTCATCGTTTTCTGTTGATTTATAATCCACCATATAAACGGTTGTTTTTTCTACATCATCAATTTGAGCTTCTGCACCTTTCATACCAGGCATATGGTCAGCTTCTAATTTAACTGTATCACCTTTCTTGAATCCATTTTCAGGGGCATCTGCAACTTCCTCATTAACGACCCATTTGTGATTATTAACTTTTTCATCACCATTTGTAGGTGTGTAACTCACGACATAAGCATAGGTTTTGTAAGCACCTTTAACTGTACCTTTAGCATTTTTCATACCAGGCATATGATCAGCTGTAATTGTTATTTTATCGTCCTTTTTATATTTACTGTCATCTGTACTTTTCATATTATCTGGGGCTTTACTTTCACTCTTATGATTCATATGTTTTTCTTGTTTTTGATCTTTAGAATTTTCTTCTTCTTCGTTACCAGTTGAACAAGCTGATAATACTAATCCTGAAGCTACTATAATTGAGCTCAATTTTTTCATCATATTGAATTCTCCTTATAAATTATTTTGTTACTTTTATTTGTCCCATCATTCCATTATCTTCATGCTCAAGTATGTGACAATGGAACATGTATGTCCCAGTATTTTTAAAAACCACTTCTATTTTGGCTTTTTGTCCAGGTTCCAGAGATATAACGTCTTTTTTGCCTCTCATATCTTCTGAAGGTTTCTTCCCATCCACTGATAAAACTTTAAATTGCGTTCCGTGGATATGGAACGGGTGCTTCATACCACCCATTTTATCTTTGACGTTTTCAATTTCCCAAGTTTCTTTCCGGTTTACCTTTTGTGTGAAATCTATTCTGTTAGGATCGAATTTTTTGCCATTAATAGTAACATTATCGTCCATACCTTCTAATTTGATTTTTTTATCTACTTTTGGAGTAGTGTCTTTGTTAGTACTTTTTTCTTTGTTAATAATTGGTAAAATTACTGTTTCATCATTATCAACAAGATTGACTTTTTCTTCTTTCATTTTAGATAAATCTATTACTATTTCTTTTCTTGCTGAAGGAGCTAAATTAATTTCTTTTAACTTTTTAGTCTTTTCTAAATGGCCGCCTTCTGAAGCAATATATTCAAAACTTTGATTATTACTTAGCTTAAGATTTAAATCCCGAGCATTGGAGCCATTTAAAAGTCTCAAACGTATTTTTCCTTCTTTTGTTGTTAATTTAGGATCTACTTTCCCATTCACAAGGACTGTATCACCTTGAGTACCATCTTCATCTTTCGTTTTTGTATAATTTAATTTTTTAGATACAAATGTTTTATCTTGGATTATTATAGGCAAATCATTTTTCCCATAATTGCTAGGATAATTATTCTTTTTGTCATCCTCTATATATAATAACCCTGATAAACCATTATAAACTTGTTTAGCTGTATTTGGGGAGGGGTGGGGATGATACCATAATGTAGCAGCCTCTTGTTTAACCTCAAATTTTATTGTTTTTTCTTTTCCTGGTTTTATAACTTGAGAAGGGCCTCCATCCACTTTTCCATCTATTTCTAACCCATGCCAATGAAATGTTGTATTTTCATCTAAGTTGTTGACTAACTTAATTTTAACCTTATCTCCTTTTTTTAATTTTAAAGTTGGCCCAAGTAAATTTCCATTGTATCCTAAAGTGTTAGAGAAATTACCTTTGTAAAATTCTGTCTTTCCTTTCTGCGCTTTTAATGTATAACTTTTATAACCATTGTTATCTTTTTTAGGATCTAAAACTTTGGGAAATGTTATTTCATTTTTTCCTTGTGAAGAATTCAAATTTTTTCTTTCGTCATGACTTTTCATATCCATCATATCATTTCGCTTTTGATCATTTTCTTTCATGTCCATCATGTTGTGCTTACCTTCTGCAAAAGTATCATTAGGAACCATAAACATTATAGAAAATAACGTAATTAAAATTGTGAACATTTTTTTATACATTATATTTACCTCTTTTATTTTAATTTTAATGTAAATGCATTAATTGCTACGATGATCGTACTTAAAGACATAAGTATTGCACCCACAGCAGGTGATAATATTAAACCAATAGAAGCTAATATACCAGCTGCAAGAGGAACTGCAATCACGTTATATCCTGCGCCCCCCCATAAATTTTGAACCATTTTTTTCATCGTATTTTTTGAAAGGGACAAAAAATTGATAATATCAGAAGGATTACTTTTAACGAGTATGACATCCCCCGATTCAACAGCTACATCTGTCCCTGCGCCAATTGCCATACCAATATCTGCTCTAATAAGGCTTGGCGCATCATTGATACCATCACCAACCATCATGATTTTGCTACCATTGCTTTGATAATCTTGGATAATACTTTCTTTATCTTCGGGCATCAATTGCGCGTG
>ERZ1023458.190-NODE-190-length-13570-cov-4.479467_pt1 | contig 13570 bp, 9 predicted proteins | sample MGYA00380527_ERZ1023458 | MGnify/ENA primary metagenome ERZ1023458 (study PRJEB33173, sample SAMEA4830409) | metagenome | study: EMG produced TPA metagenomics assembly of the PRJEB25223 data set...
CAGTGCCCGCGGAAAGCGTGCACAAAAAAACTGCCAACAAAGTCGGAGACTTTGTTGACAGTCTGAGCAAATCCAAGATGGATTAGCTCTCTTATTTTGAGAATGGGTTTTTTAATATCCTAAAAACTCATTTTAGTTGTGATTTAGAAATATAGTGTTTATTTTGACTCTTTAACATTGACATCTGTTGCATTTGTTCTAGAACGCAAATCAGCTTCAATTTCTTCTAAACTGCGTCCACGTGTTTCTGGTAAGTATTTAATGACAAAGATTAAAGCGAAGACACCAACAGCTGCGAAGATCAAGAATACTTGTTCTACTGATAAAACATCAGTCAAAATAGGGAATAATTGTGCAACTAGTAAACTACCAATCGATAGTACTAAAGCAGCGATTCCTGTTGCAGCACCACGTGCACGCATTGGGAATAATTCTGGTAACATAACCCAAAGTACTGGTCCCCAAGTGAATCCAAAGAATATGATGAAAAGTGTTAGACAAGCGACCATAATCCAAGCAGAAGATTGAATACCGATTGTCCAAACTAATATTGCCATGATTAATAGTGATGCCACCATACCAATATTACCAATTACTAATAATCGCTTACGATCTATTTTATCAATAATCATAATCGCTACAATCGTAATAAGGACGTTTACAGTACCAATACCAACCGTACCTAATATAGAAGTTGCATCACCAAGACCAGCTTTACTAAATATCGTTGGTGCATAATAAATAATAGCGTTAATACCTATAATTTGTTGTAATAAAGCAAACACACTACCAATGATAAGTGTTGGTCGTAACCAAGGTGATTTTAAAACATTCCAAGTGCTTTCAGAAATAGCATTTATTTCTTTCATATCGGCAATTTCTTTATCGATTTCGCTTTCTTTAAACGTTAATTTCATAACATCACGAGCAGCTTTTTCACTTTTATGTTCAAGTAGCCATCTAGGGCTTTCAGGCATAAATGCCACACCGATTAAAAGAATGAGTGAAGGTAATACTGCTAGACCGAGCATCCATCTCCATCCTTCGATTGGTGTAAAAGCATAGTTAATTAAATATGAAGATAAAATACCAATTGTAATCATTAATTGGTTTAATGAACTTAACGAACCACGTTGTTCGGTAGGTGCCATTTCAGATAAATATACTGGTACGATTGCTGTTGAACCACCGACAGCTAATCCGATAACAAGTCTACCGATTACTAATACTGGCATTGATGGTGCCAAAGCTAAAATTAATGCACCGACAATATAAATAATAGCGATAATAAATACAACGCGTCTACGACCTAACCTATCAGACATAGGTCCACTCGCACCGGAGCCAAATATAGCGCCGACTAACATAGACGCAACGACAAGACCTTCAGTAAAACTATTTAACGGTATATCATCTTTTATAAATAATAGTGCACCTGATATAACTCCCATGTCATAACCATAGAGTAATCCTCCCAATGCACCAAGGAAAAAGATGAGCTTTTTATTCACTTTGATTCCCATATAAACCCTCCTGATAATATTCAATAATAATAAGTATACGCTTTCATATTTTAATTGTAAATGTTAAAGTATAATAAATTTATCTATTGATATATAGTTATATGAATTATAATATTTTTGTAGTTTAAATAAAAATGTATAGTTATATAAGTTGATATCAAATAAAACTCCGCACATCCATTTTTGCTTGATGTGCGGAGTTTTATAGAATCATCTTATGAGTCAAATTCGATAACAATTCTACCAGAATTATTATGTTGAATCACTTCATCTATGCTATTTTTAATATCTTTAAATTTTATATTATGTTTTATATCATGTAATTGGTCTGGTTTTAAATCTTTAGATAGACGACGCCAAATGTGTTTTCGTTGTCTCATTTCTGTATATACCGAGTCAATACCTATAACGTTTACGCCTCTTAATATGAAAGGAAAGACTGAACTGTCGAATGTAGCGCCTCCTGTCATGCCGATGAGTGCAACACTACCATTATAATTAAGTTGTTTAATAACTTGTGAAAAACTGTCGCCACCAACTGGATCGATAACAGCTTGCCATGTGCGTTTACCTAGAGGTTTATTATCTTCTTTGGTAATTCTAGATATAACATCTTTTGCACCTATCGTTTTGAGTGCTTCAGTAGCTTCGGTTTTACCTGTACTAGCGATTACATCGTATCCAATTCCATTTAACATCATTATCGCTAATGTTCCTACACCACCTGTTGCACCTCTCACAAGTACTTGATCTTTTTCTACTGATAGCCCATTATGTTCTAATCTTTCAATTGCTAAACCAGCTGTGTAACCTGCTGTCCCATATATCATAGCTTCTTCAAGTGTGAGATCTTTAGGTAAAGGTACAATCCATTCTTCTTTTACGCGCACATATTCACTAAAGCCTCCGAAATGGTCTGTCCCTAAACCGTAACCAGTAACGATGACCTCATCTCCTGGGTCAAAAGCATGTGTGTCAGAGTGAGCCACAACACCTGCTAAATCTATGCCAGGCACCATCGGATAACTGCTAACAATTTTTGAATTGTCCAATGTAGCTAGTGCATCTTTATAATTAATTCCAGAATATTTTGTTTTAATCAATACTTCACCTTCTGGAAGCTCATCTATTGTCATATCTTTAAATTCGCTTGTTACTTTGCCGTCTTGTTCATTGACCACAAAAGCTTTAAATGTTTTAGTCATTGCCTTATGGCACTCCCTTATGTATATATTTATGAACAATTAAAAAACTAGAACTACTTTATCATGTTATTGTTAATTTCACAATAAGCGTAAAAGCACTGATTTAAAAGTAAGCGTTTTAATTTTAGGGGACTTGAATTTTATGTCATAACGCTATACTTTAAGTTGTCAAAAAAATATATTAAGTCGTATAGTAACATATTTAACATTTTAGTATACTAATTGACAAGATGATAAAAAGGGGCGATGAAGTATGACTGATAATATTGAATTAGTAAAAGAATCCGAAGTACACCAATTAAGAGAAATTAGTATTGCGACATTCAAACATACATTTAGAGATGGTGGATATACAGAGGAAGATTTTGAAATCTATTTTAAACAGGCATATAATGTGGAAACGTTACAAGAAGAGTTGCGTAATAAACATTCATTCACATATTTTTATCTCAGTAATAATGAAATTGTAGGTTATTTTAAATTAAATATAGATGATGCACAAACTGAAGCAATGGGGGAAGACTACTTAGAAATACAAAGAATATACTTTTTACCTCAATCGCAAGGTGGAGGTAAAGGGAAAAAAGTTTTTGATTTTGCAATTAAGAAAGCACGCGAGTTATACAAGACAAAAATTTGGTTAGGTGTATGGGAATATAATGACAAAGCATTAAATTTCTATAAAAATCAAGGATTGCGTATAACAGGTTCTCATGAATTTTATACTGGTAACGTGGTAGATACAGATTTAATTATGGAAAAAAACATATAGTAGCTTTTGAAAAAGTCATTTTTTCTTTAATCTGTTCAATTATTTTGAAGCGTTGTTTGTCTATTATAAAAGCTAATTATTTAATTAAAGTTCTAAAGTTTTAAGTTTTTGTAAAAATTATATTTATTTCAAAAAAAGTTTTGATAAAAGGTGTTTATTTTAATAATAATAGTGAATAACATAATAATTCTCATTCATCCTAATTGCTAAACACATTACATAACTTTTAATTAGGCAATGAGAAAGACACAACTAAGGAGGCTTATTATATGAAAAAGTTATTAGCAGGTTTTCTTACACTTACATTAGCGCTTGCTGCTTGTTCTAATGGTAGTGATGACAATGGTGGTAATAAAGATGATAGCTCGAAAGACAAACAGTCTTCCGATGACAAATCAAAAGACTCAAAAGATTCTAAGAGCGATGACAAAAAAGACAATGATAGTTCCGATGAAATTTCGGATAGCAAATCAGACAGCAACTCAGATAGTGATGCTGATAAAAATGGTTCTGACTCTAGTTCTAGCTCTGACTCTAATTCTGACTCTAGTTCTAACTCTAGCTCTGATGACAGTAGCAATTCTGGAAATAGTGACAATGCCAATGATAGTTCGACTAATGGTTCCAATGAAAGTGCTAACAATAGCGGTACTTCAAATAATGGTGATAATTCAAGCAATACGAATAACAATGATAGTACAGCAAGTAATGCAAATAGTAATGCTGACCAAGAGTCTAATAATGCAGGCAGTTCGAATGAGGGTAACACAAATAACAGTGGAACTTCTCAATATGTGCCACCTTATCAAGGTCAAAATGCAGTACCAGTTGCACAAAACATTACTTCAGGTAGTACTGACGCACAAACAGCTTTACAGTCATTGCCTAATTTCCAAAATTCATTAGATAATGCAACTGCAGAAGTTAATGCGTTAAATGGCCAATCTAATCCTTATAATGATTACGCTATTGAAGGTAGTGAAGGCAATTATAGCTATATTTTTAGTTTCCAAAATCAAGCACAACCGGGTAGTTATTCAATTGTAACAGTTGACCAACAAGGCACTGTTAGAGTAGTTGACCCAGCATATCAACAATAAAGAATCATAAAACAGTGAAAGTTTTATACTTAATATGATAAAGAGGCAAGTAGATGAAATGAATTTGAAAAAAATTGATTTCTAACTTGCTTCTTTTATTTTTGCTTAACTTTGCAGTATATACTCATTTTACTATTGTTATCACTTAAAACACATTTTATATTTTAAAAAAACTCCAAAGTTAACATTGGAATATGAAAACTTTGAAGTTTAAAGTCGGTAACAAATCGTTGATTGTATTTTTGATTATTAAGTTTATGTGTTGGAATTAATAGACTTTTGAATAATGTGGGAAATCGTTTCAAAAGCATGATTGTCTTTGTTTATAAATGGATTATCATGTATATCTTTCATTTGATGACTGATTAAATCATTTAAAAGTGCTTTTGAATCACTATATCTAACTGTAGAAAGAGAATGCATAACATCTTCATAAACACCACGTTCACAAACATATTTTTCGTGATCAGGCGTATATTGGCAGACAGTTTTATCAATCGTGAGTGCATCAAAAATAATTGAAGAATAGTCTGTCAATACTGTATCTGATACTAACAACAAATCTTGAACTTCTATATGTGAAGGTGCAATGATAGCATTTTCAGGCATATAGTTAGATTGATCGTTGACATGTCCTTTAAAGATAACGTTATATTTATTTAATAAACCATCACTAATTGGTAATAAATCGGTTGTTTCATTTGCTGCTTTCCATGTAGGAACGTAAAGTAATGTTTGTTTTTGAGGGTCTAGCTTTAATTCTTTCTTAATGAATGAGATATAAGGTTGATCAGATTGTTTATCTAATAAATATCTAATTCTTGGATAACCACAATTTAATAAATGTGTGTGTTGTTGTGGAAATGCAGATTTAAAATGTTCCATAATGGCTTCGGAATCACTGATGAAATAGTCTTGTTGTAACCATTTATTATATTTGCGTGCGCGATAATTATAAATATTGAGATTTTCATTTGGTTCATGACTATCTAAAAATAGTTTTTTTATAGGTGTGCCATGCCACAGTTGTATAATTGTACCATTTGGTTTGATATCGTCGGGTATATCGTTTTCTAAAATGACCACACTTGCTGTTTCGATGAGACTTTTTGCTTTCGCATCATTTGGATCAATAAAATTAGGTCCATTTACATCATTAGTTATAAAAAATATAGGTAATTTAGAAAAATATTTTGCAAAATGATTAAATAAATAGCGAGAATTACCTCGGAACCCATAATCAAAACCTAAAAAGACAATATGATTTTTAACTTTCGATTTATCCTTTTTGTAAATATAACTGATTTCATCATGCTTTTTTTCGTAATGGTGATGAATTAAATTATAAAGCCAATGTGGAAGTTTGAATTTAGTATTTTTAAGCACTTTATCTGTAAATCGAATATCATCATTATTAGGTGCTAATGTTTCACTATTTTTAAATGGTACCGTGTGTTTATGTTCAAAGGCTAATTTGTTTAAATTAAATTTAGTAGTGTTTAATGGTGTGAACGCTTGAATGTAATCCCAAACAGCATCACTAGTTGTATACGTATGTTTGAAATTAAAAACAACATGGCTATCTGTAGCAACATCATCTTGTAAAAGTGATAATATTGCTAAATCAAATATATTATTAACTGTATATTTGTTTATTATTTTTTGAGCAGTTTCTATATGAAAAATAATATTTGGAAAATGATTTAGATTATCCATCCAATCATTAAAAGTGATTTCTGATTTACCGAAATATCGGCAATCATTTAAATATTGCTGATTGATTGTATAATCTGCAACGATAGTGACGGGTCTTAGTGTAACTGCCTCTAACATTGATTGATAAATCTCACTATTTTGATCTACATATACAAAATGAGAATATCCTTCTGCTGTAGCTTTCTCAAGATGCTGAGCTAAAAGGTCCCACGTTGAAAATTCTATTTGCTTTATCATTTATAATCCCTCTATTTAAATATTATTATCTCTATTTTATCATTTAATATGTCATAGATAAAAGAAACATTGATATTCATATCATTACTGACGTACAGCGCCTGAATTGATATATATTCAATTGAAGTTTATTAGAAAATTAAAAAACTTTAATTTTGGGCTATTAATTTTTTGAAAATTATTGTATTTTACTTAAAGTAGATGTTATAATTTATGTGAAATAATTCACAAATAAAAAGATGATTAATTATTTTAAGTATAGGAAGTGAGTATATATGTTTGTAGAAAGTATTAACCCCTTTAACAATGTATTATTATCCAGTATTGTGGCTGCTATCCCTATCATTTTATTTTTATTATGTTTAACCATTTTTAAAATGAAAGGGATATATGCTTCAATTACGACATTAGTCGTTACGTTGATACTTGCCATAACGATATTCAAATTGCCTATGAATATCGCTACAGGTGCATCAATTGAAGGATTTTTCCAAGGTGTAATTCCAATTGGTTATATTGTAATTATGGCAGTTTTGTTATATAAAGTTACAAATGAAACTGGGCAATTTGATAAGATTCAAGATAGTATTGCGAGTGTATCTCAAGACCATCGTATCCAATTATTGCTCATAGGTTTTGCATTTAATGGATTTTTAGAAGGTGCAGCAGGTTTTGGTGTACCGATTGCGATATGTGCTTTATTATTAACTCAGTTAGGCTTTAAGCCCTTAGAAGCTGCAATGTTATGTTTAATTGCCAACGCTTCAGCTGGTGCTTTTGGAGCTATTGGTTTACCTGTCACTGTAATTGATACACTTGGTTTGCCAGGTGATGTTACAGGCTTTGCGGTTTCTCAAATGTCGGCTTTAACTTTATCGGTTATGAATATGTTTATACCATTTTTATTAATATGGATTATTGATGGTTTTAAAGGTATTAAAGAAACACTACCAGCAATCCTTATTGTTGGTGGGACTTTTACCATACTACAAGCTTTGATCACGGTGTTTATTGGACCAGAACTAGCTGATATTATTCCACCGTTAGTATCAATGTTAGCTTTAGCAGTATATTCTAAAAAACATCAACCAAAAAATATATTTAGATTGAAAGATAGTGGAGAACCTAAGACTATTGTAAAACATAATTTTAAAACTTTAATATATGCGTGGAGTCCATTTGTGATTTTAACAGTATTGGTTATGGTTTGGAGCGCACCACAATTTAAAGGACTGTTCACATCTAATGGTGCATTGAGTGCATTAGTATTTAATATTCAACTTCCAGGTACGTATAGCGCTATTGCTGATAAAGCAATTACATTGCCACTCAATATCATTGGACAAACTGGTACAGCAATTTTATTAGTAATTTTAATAACTATATTGATGTCAAAACAAGTGAATATGCTTGATGCAACGCGTTTGTTAAAATTAACTTTTAAAGAATTATGGTTGCCTATTATTACAATTTGTATTATTTTAATTATTTCTAAATTAATGACTTATGCAGGTTTAAGTAATGCTTTAGGTGAAGGTATTGCTAAGGCAGGATCAGTCTTCCCTCTATTATCACCTGTTTTAGGTTGGATCGGCGTATTTTTAACTGGTTCTGTGACAAATAATAATACGTTATTTGCTCCGATACAGGCAGCAGTAGCTAATAATATTGGTACAAGTGGTGCATTACTTGTATCAGCCAATACTGCTGGTGGTGTAGCAGCTAAATTGATTTCACCTCAATCCATTGCTATTGCAACTGCATCTGTACAACAGGTAGGTAAGGAATCGGAATTATTAAAAATGACATTGCGTTATAGTTTTGCATTTATTATCTTTGTATGTTTATGGACATTTATGTTGAGCTTTATCATTCATTAAAACATCAGCATTGATATGTTTGCTAGTCAGTTATCTGTAAATATGCAGAATTAAGGCTGCTTTGGTTTGGTATTATATCGAAACACGAAGTTAAATATAAAGATAGAAAAAAAGAAGCCATATGGCTTCATCCAGGCTGTCGACAAAGTTTCCGACTTTGTTGACAGTTTTTTTGTACCCACTTTCCCTGGCCACTGCCTTAGCTTGTAGTCTTCGGCTCGTGATTTGTTATGGTGAATAAATCAATTGATAAATGGAATCATAGTGAAATAATGTACTAAAGCTGGCATATGGAAGAAACTAAAAGTTTCTTTTTTATTTCGACGCTATCATCATTTGAAAGTAATGGTAGACAGAATCTGATGAAAATGACTGAACAGTTTGGTATCCATTTTCGATGATTGCTTGTTTATTAAATTCTTGGTTTATAAGTCGTAATAGTTTATTAGAAAGATCTTCTACATTTCCATGTGCTACTAAATATCCATTGACGTTATTTTGTATCAGTGCATCTGGGCCAGCGTTACCATTAAAGCTAACCACAACATTACTTTGATTCATTGCTTCTAAAATCACCATTCCGAAACCTTCATTACGAGAGGGGATGACTGTAATATCACTTTTAGCTAATTTTTCGTTTAATTGTTGAGTTGAACCATAAAGCTTTATGATATCTGCCAGTTGATGCTCTATGATTAATTGTTGTAAGAGTTCGTGTTCTTTTCCATCGCCATAGATGTGTATTTGATATTTAAAACGTCTGACCTCTTGTTGAATAGGTATGATACTTTGAATTAATAGATCGAATCCTTTCTCGTATTCTAATCGTCCTGCAGCAGTGATGATTTTATCTTTTGATACTGAGAGGCGAGGTTCATTTAAAATATTGGGTATGACATAAACAGGAGTTTGAATGAAAGCTTCATATTTACTTTTATCACTTTCTGTTAGTGTGGTTACTTTATCTAAATATTGATAAGCATCTGCAATTTCTCTTTGTAAAGCAATGTTGTGTGCTTCAAAATTCATATGCTCCATACCAATTTTCTCTACATTTTGTGGACCATAGTGAGCAATTAATATATTGAAACTCGCGCGTGTACCTATGAGTATATCAGTAGAAACATTACGTATTGCTTTAATCATTTTCTTTTCAATATAATGTGAAAACTGATATAGTCCTGGTTCATATTGAGAAATTAATTTTGGTTTAGAAAAAGAGGTATATTTGTGGATTCTATTGAAAAAAATATCCTTAATATTAAAAAACTGTAATTGATAGTCTGTTAAAGCACGCACTTTAATAGATTTATGTAGCTTAAAATAAGGTTTAGAAGCCCCTTTGAAAACGGAAATGATTTCAACTTGATGGCCTTTTTCAGCTAAAATATTAGCTAATTGAGAAATAGATTTAACGGTACCACCCATAGCATATAAGTTATGCGTAAAAAAAGTGATAGATTTCATTGGAATACCTCCAAAAGTATAAGAATTAAATTAGAATTTATTATAGCATGAAATTTAGGTGATTGATAAAGTAATGAAGGTTATATGAGACACAATATAATTTGCTCAATATCTTTAAATTTAAAATAGTAATTTAAGTCGTATCATAGCAATGATAGTTAACAGGTATTAACATAATTTAAGTAGAATTACTGAAAGCCCTTTTTTCATAGGGCAATAACGTATATAATTAGAAGTGTACCAAAAGATTCTGCTATTTTTTAAGTACTTCGTATAATTATAGTAGATTAGGATTTAAATCATTTACTATAGAAAACGCTTTATCATGGTTGTGATTTTCCTAGATAAAGATAACGTGTCTATAAACATATATAAAAGGGGGACTGTGTTTGTTATGAGTAAACAACATAGCAAAACAGATGTCATATTAATTGGCGGCGGTATCATGAGCGCAACACTAGGAACTTTATTAAAAGAACTTGCACCTGAGAAAGACATTAAAATGTTTGAAAGATTATCTACACCAGCAGAAGAAAGTTCGAATGCATGGAATAATGCAGGAACAGGGCATTCTGCATTATGCGAACTAAATTATACAAACGAAAACAAAGATGGATCAATTGATATTACTAAAGCTGTCAAAATTAATGAACAGTTTCAAATTACAAAACAATTTTGGAATTACCTTGTTAAGCAAGGTCAATTATCAAAACCAGAAGCTTTTATTAAACCTGTGCCACATATGAGCTTTGTACAGGGCGTACGCAATGTAGATTTTTTAAGAAGACGAGTTGAAAGATTAAATAAAAATATTTTGTTTAGTAATATGGAAATTACGGATGACAAAGATCAAATTTCAGAATGGGCACCGTTGATTATGGAAGGGCGCACATCAAATATACCAATGGCTATTACATATGACAAAACTGGGACTGATGTAAATTTTAGCGCGTTAACAAAAAAACTATTCTCTAATTTAGAAGATAAAAACGTAGAACTTAATTACGAACATGAAGTAGAAAATCTGAGTCAACGTAAAGATGGAACTTGGGAAGTTAAAGTGAAAGATTTGAAAACGGATGAAGTTACAATAGTAGATAGTGACTTTGTATTTATAGGTGCCGGTGGAGCGAGTTTACCTTTATTACAAAAAACAGGCATTAAGGAGTCTAAACATATTGGTGGATTCCCAGTAAGTGGTCTGTTCTTAGTTTGTAGAGACGAGGCGATTACTTCAAAACATCTTGCGAAAGTTTATGGAAAAGCAGCTGTTGGTGCGCCACCGATGTCAGTACCACATTTAGACACACGTTATATTGATGGCAAGCGTACATTATTGTTTGGACCATTTGCTGGCTTTTCACCAAAATTCCTAAAGACAGGTTCAAATATGGATTTAATAAAATCAGTGAAACCAAACAACCTTATAACAATGTTATCGGCAGGAATTAAAGAAATGAACTTAACTAAATATTTAATTTCTCAACTAACACTGTCAAACGAGGAGAGAATGGAAGATTTACGTCAATTTGTGCCAAATGCTAAAAGTGAAAATTGGGAAATTGTAGTTGCAGGACAACGTGTACAAGTTATTAAAGATACTGATAAAGGAAAAGGTACTTTACAATTTGGTACTGAGGTTATTACTTCTGAAGATGGTTCTTTAGCAGCACTGTTAGGCGCTTCTCCAGGAGCTTCGACTGCAGTTGACATCATGTTTGATGTACTTCAACGTTGTTACAAAGATGAATTTAACAATTGGGAAGAAAAAATTAAGGAAATAGTGCCTTCATTTGGTATGAAATTATCAGAAAATGAAGCTTTATACACTCAAATTAATAAAGAAATAACTAAAAACTTAAAAATTAATTAATAAGTATGATGTACTCATTTTATTAAATGAAGTTCTTGCGAGATAAATATCCATACTTAAAATAGAAGCGCTAATCCACTACGGGTTAGCGCTTCTTTATATTTAAATCTTGAAATTTTGATCGTGCATGTATACCACAAGTATGTTGTATGATGGTTCGAGCATCGAACCCGTGGCCCCTGAAACATAGGGTTTTCTAGGCGTTTACACGCTTGTTATTTATTGATAGTAATAGTGAAAGTAGTACCTTCATATTTCTTACTTGATACTTCAATTGTGCCATTGTGTAATTCAAAAATAGCTTTAGCAATTGCTAATCCTAAGCCATTACTATTATCATGATTACTTGCTTTATAAAAACGTTCAAATAGACGAGATTGAGTTTCTGGTGTCATACCTTGGCCATCATCAGTTATATTAAAACGAATTTGATCAGTATCATGTGTGAGTGTAATGTCAATTGTACCACCTTGTTCTGAATATTTAATCGCATTAGTTATTAAATTTTGAAATGCTTGATTTAATAGTCGCTCATTTCCAATTAATGATATATTAGCTAAATCGGACATAATGATTAAATCTTTTTGGTTCGTCGCAAATTGTTCATGACGTATAATCTGTTTAATGAGCTTATTGAGTTCGATATGATCAGTTAATTCTAGATGTTCCCCATTATCAATTTCTGATAACAATAAAAGTTCTTTTGTTAATTCACTTAGTTGCGTTGTGATTTGGTATATTTCGTCTATATACTGTTCTCGTTCTGTTGCACTATTTGTAAATTTTAATTGATCAAGTAATTGATGAATATGCGTTAAGGGTGTTTTAATCTCATGTGAAACATTTTGTACAAAGTGCTGTCTCATGTCATCTACTTGTTTTAAAGAAAGTCTCATTTTATCAAAACGATATTGCAACGTGCCGAATTCATCATTACGCTTAATATCTATTGGCACATCAAAATTGCCTTCCATTAATCTTTCAGTCGCTTGTTTTAACTGTTGTATTGGTTTAATAATCATGTAAGTTGAAGAAATAACCCAAATGATTGAGATGACTAATAATAGTGTAATTAATATGACTAAGAAAATTCTAAATTCACTAAATGTTTTTCCAATGTCTGGTCTCATGAATACTGCATAGTTATGACCATTGGATTGAAATTGCACACCAACAGTATTTTGAGTAGTATTTTCAAAGAATCCAGTGATGAAAGGATTGTATGGTAAATTTCTTATCCCGTGATAGTCATTTCCCTTTAAGACAGATTTAATATTTTTCGAGTCAACATTGTCTTTTCTAAATGCAGTACCATAATAAGCTTTTTTACCATTTTCTGATACGGTCATAACTTGATAATTCATCTGTCCAAGGTGTTCGAAAAAGGGTTTTGGCAATTGTATTTTAGATTGCTTTTCATAAGAAATTGCATCTTTTAATGTTCTCATGATTTTAGCATCATTATTCTCTTTTAAATGATTATGATAGATGACGTTAGTTAATAGGAAACTAAGCACAGCGCTTGATAGTAAGATGACGATTGTATATATAGCAATACGTGAATATAGTGATTTAAACATTGTCATCAACCTTGTAACCTAGGCCACGCACTGTATGAATTGTAATAGTAGCTCCTAGTTTCGATAAACGTTTTCTCAAACGTTTAATGTGTACATCAACTGTTCGTTCATCACCTTCATAATCAAACCCCCAAATTTTTTCAATCAAATCATCACGGTTAAATACTTGTTTTGGATGTGAGGCAAGTAAGAATAAGAGTTGAAACTCTTTATTTGG
>ERZ1023458.194-NODE-194-length-13337-cov-4.969658_pt1 | contig 13337 bp, 13 predicted proteins | sample MGYA00380527_ERZ1023458 | MGnify/ENA primary metagenome ERZ1023458 (study PRJEB33173, sample SAMEA4830409) | metagenome | study: EMG produced TPA metagenomics assembly of the PRJEB25223 data set...
GGAGAAAATCCAGGTAATGGAGAAAATCCAGGTAATGGAGAAAATCCAGGTAATGGAGAAAATCCAGGCAATGGAGAAAATCCAGGTAACGGAGAAAATCCAGGTAACGGAGAAAATCCAGGTAACGGAGAAAATCCAGGCAATGGAGAAAATCCAGGTACAGTAGGAAACTCAAATACTCAAAAACCAGACTCAGCAGCAATTTCAGATATAAGTCAACCATCTAATAGCGACACTAGTTCTGAAATAAAACAAAATAATAATTCGGAAATAGTAAATACGCGTTCTGACAACTCTAGAAAAAACAACGATAATAAATATGAATTACCTGAAACAGGAAAAGACGAAGTTAATAAAGGTACTTTATTCGGTTCATTATTTGCAGGCTTGGGAGCATTATTGCTATTTATCAAGCGTCGTAGAAAAAATGAAGAAGATAAGTAGTAAATATAAAAAATAATATTAAACTAAAGAAACCTGAGACAATTATAGTCTCAGGTTTTTTATATGGTGATAGGAATCGTGTAAAAAAAGATCATATTTAATTGTGAAATTTTATTTTAATAAATAGAGTTTGATTTATTAAAAATTGTTTATTAATTGTGCGTAATGTGTATATAGTAATTACAGCTTATTAAATAATAAAACGGGGTTATTGTATGTATATTATTGTTCAATATAGTAAAGGTAATACATTGTTTTATTTACGTAATAAAAATCAAGAACCAATTAATTCAAAAGTAGTAGCAATGTCGAAAAACAAATATAATGAATAATTGCTACAACATATTTATAATATACTTTCTCAAACGAATCATATTGTTGAAGAGTTAGACTTTGTAGTAATTGAAATGAATGACATAGAATCATTAAAAATAAATGCAGTTTGTGAAGTGAGTAGATACTTAGAAACGCAATTAAATAAAAATATCATTGTAACTAATAGTATAGAAACTTTTAATTACAATGAATATTTGAAAAAGTAAAAAGGCGATATGATTAAGCATACAATTATGTAAGTGACATTTTAAATAAACATTTTTGATGAATTACTCACATTTTAATTGTGCATGTACATATAGTGTTCTATGATCGTCAACTGTTTCGTTCACAACGTCAGTAAGGTTGTGACATATTACGATAAAATAAATTCATAATAATTTTCACCAAGTATATTTTTAGCTATGTAAACTGAAGGATTTAAATTTTGTTTAACAAAATTTGGTACTTCGTCTTGTTTAATGTCATACATAACTTCAATTTCTTTAGAAAATAAGCGATGTTGTTTTTTTAAATATAATTCTAAATCTGGCAAAGGTTTTGAAACGGTTTTTTCATTGCTGTTAAGTTTTTTAAGTGTATCTATATAAACATTTAAATCTCTAGCGCCTACAATTTTAGTACCTTGGTTATCGTTATTTACTATGACAACTGTAGGGAAACCTCGAACACCTAATTCACGTACCAAGTTAAAATCGTTTGATAGTAATTGCTGACCTTGCGTACTATTTGCTAAATCAAAAATAGTTTCAATATTAATTGATTTATTATTTTTATATAAAGTTTGTACAATTGATTTAAGTATCTTGTCATCAGAAATATTTTGGTTAAAGACGAAAACAGCTTCCCTAACTAATCTAATAAATTCAATAGCAGTAGCTGGAGAATCTAATTGCTGAATCGCTTTATACAACCGAGATGCTGGGTATGAAGATTGCACAGGATCTATTTCCATAATCGTACCATCGATAGGCATGCGTGAATATTGACCTACTTCTTGCCAATGTGGTGTCACATCAGCTGGTTTATAAATGCCATTTGCAGGGTCAATAGGTCCATCCCCCCAAGCTTCTAAAAGGCCGCCCATAATCATTTGAAAATTAAACAAATGACCGTATTGTACTAATAGTTTATTTAAAATTGGTTCGAAAGCCCAACAATGTGAACACATAGGATCAGTTACATAATATAAAGTTAAATTAGGACTTTGGTTATTTAAGTTAATGTCTTCTACTTCTTTTTCTTCACTCGGTTTGCAAACACCCGAATAAATATCACACACCATATTTTTTTTCATAATTGTACCTCCGTAGTTTAATTAAATTGATATACTCTTATGATAAGTAGTAATATGAATAATAAGTACCAACAAATTGTAGAAAATGTTGAATATTCAACATTTAGTATCTAATGTTGGGAGAAAATGAGGGAGTCGAATGGTACAATCAAAATCAGACTTGCGCGTCATTAAAACGAGAAAATCTATTATGCAAGCTTTTATCCAATTGTCTAGTGATAAAGATTTTAAAAGTATAACTGTGAAAGATATTACACAAGAGGCACTTATCAATAGAGCTACGTTCTATTATCATTTTAGTGATATCTATGATTTGTTAGAAAAAGCGCTTGCTGAAGAACTATTAATTAATTTAAATTATGAATATTTTAAAGATAATCCATTGAATGAAAGAACAATTGTCGATATCTTTAAAGTAGTGGCAGAGTTTCAATTGTCTTTAAATAGAAGATGTCATAGAAGTTATCCAGAGACGATAGATCATATTGTTCAAGAACATATTGCAAATGTATTGTATAAATTGTTGGCTGATATTGATTTTGAAGATGATAGCACACGACAATTGGCTGCAAACATGATAAGTGCAAGTATCTATAAAGCAGCTGAAACATGGTATCAAAAGAATAATGAAATGTTACCTGAAGATTATATTAAACGCATCACGCCTTATATGATTTCTGGTTTGGTAGCGCGTGACTAAGATAAAAATGAAAAGGGGTCGTTAAAATGAGTATTATTATCATTATATTGCAAATCATTTTGGGAATATTTTTTATCATGACAGGGTCTAAAATTTTATCTGGTGCAATGAAACAAGATTTTGCGCGTCTTGGCTACCCACCTATCTTTAATCAAATTACAGGAATTTTTGAATTTGTAGGTGGTTTGGGCATGTTGATAGGTGTGTTGTATAGCGTGATTGCATTATTATCAAGTATATTATTACGTGCATCGATATTTGTTGGTGCAATCTCATTGATTTTACTAGGCAAGGACCAAATTAAAAAAGCAATTCCAGCTATTGTACTCTTTTTATTGAACTTTATAGTATTTATTTATTATATTTAAAAGAATGATTAATTTTAAATATCCCCATATAAACAACAGGTTGAATTGTTTGTATGGGGATATTATTATGTGTAAATTATGCTAAACCTTGAATTCTTAAAACAATTTCTGCTACAAGGGCAGAACCTACGTATGTACTGAGTAAGATTACGATACCGACGACAATTGTTTTCCAACCTAACTTAGCAAAATCGGCCCACGAATTTCCTATAGAAACGCCTGCATATGCAACAACTGGTGTAGCTAATGACAACAGATCTACTTTTTCAGTCCATTCAACAATATGTGATGACCCAGGTATGCCAGGTATTGTAATGATGAGCCCAATTATACCAATATAAGCAATACTAGGTATGTTGAGAGGAACAATATCACGTAAGATTAAACCTATTAATGCAATACCCATTAACGTAAGGATGCCAGGTAAAGCTACTATGGGCATTACACTATAACCAATCCAATTACTAAAGAGTGAAATAATGCCTACCACACATAATGTGAGTATCCAGTTTGTAACTTTCGAATTCATGATCATTGCTCCTTATCTTTTGTGAATTTTGATTTGATATGCATAATAAAGCTGTAGTATTTTCGAGTTAATGGTAGAGCAATTAATATCCCTACATAAAGCCCTGTGACAGATGTAAGTAAATTACTCACACCAGAAAATGCTGTGATTGTACTAGCTTGGTCAGGGTACATTTCAACTAAGGGGCCTAGTGCAGCAGCAGTCATAACACCACTTCCTACGCCTGTCGCCATTGCAAATGCTAATGGGCTAAATGGTAAAACAGAGATTAGAATGCCGGAGAAAACACTAAAAAATATTGCCCCAAATATTGTTCCGAATATATACATGGACATGACGCCTCGCCATTCAGGAGAAGTGATACCATATTTTTCAGTGATAAGTGCTAAGTTAGGCTCTCTTCCTATTGAATGTGTCATGCCTATAGATTCTCTGCGTAAACCTAAAAGTATAGCCAGCGGTAATGAAATAATAATAGTAGCTAAATTACCGGCTTCTTGAAGTATTAAAGCGGGTCCAGCAGCAATGATTTTAGGAAGTGCAGGTCCAGCCTCTACCCCGAATTTTGCTATGAGTAATGCTACAGAAATAAAGACCATTGGTTCAGAGTTCTTAGCTTGTCTTTTACTGATAATGGGTGTGAAATACACGCCCAAACCGAGTAATACTGCATAAACTACTGGTAATAAAAGGATTGATGTTATGCCTAATGGTATTTTATGTGCGCCGATTACTTCAGAAATGATCATAATGATTAAAACAATGCCATGTAATCTCCAATCTTTCCAAAGAATGTTTTGTTGTTTCATAACAATCCTCCTAAAAAGTCTGAAAATTCAAAATAATAATAAAGCCTATTTTATACTTACTAATTCAAAATTAAAAGGGGGTTAAAGATAATATTATTAATTATTAATAAAAGGGATATGTAAATATCATAAAAAGTGTATAATGTAATTGATTTGTTGAAAGGTGTGTAAAGTATGAGACGAGCGTATAAGCAACTTGTTTTAGGTATGTTGTGTTTGTTTATTGTTATGGCAATTGGACGTTTTGCATATACCCCCATTATGCCTTTTATGCAGCTTAATAGCGATATGGATAATCCAAGTGCTGGTATGTTAGCTACATATAATTACTTAGGTTATCTTATTGGAGCAATGATTCCAATTTGGATTATTGTATTTAATAAGGTAGTGGATCTTAAAATATATTTAATTATCAATATATTTTCAACACTATTCATGGGTGTTTTTGATAGTTATATCTCATGGACAATTTTTAGATTTGTTGCTGGTGTTTCTAGTGGTACTGTTTTTGTATTGGCATCAAATGTTGCGTTAGAAGCGTTGAAAATGGTTCGAAAAGAACGTATTTCTGGTTTGCTATATAGTGGTGTAGGGTTAGGCATTTTTACAAGTAGTATCTTTATTTTTTTATTTACTTCAGTTAATACATGGAAAACGACTTGGGTTTTGCTCGGTATTTTTTCATTAATCATGGCGATTTTTATTATATTTGGTATGCGTGAAAATGATGTTGCTGAATACGAAAGTCATAAAACAAACGAAAATCAATCTGATGTATCTAATAAATTGAAGAAAAAATTTATTTGGGGTTTTTCCATTGCGTATTTTTGTGAAGGAGCCGGATATATTATTACGGGCACTTTTTTAGTGGCTATTGTTAAATCAATACCCTCGTTGTCAGATTATGCGGCATTAAGTTGGATGTTTGTTGGGTTAGGAGCAATACCATCAACCATTCTTTGGTCTATGCTGGCCGATGTTTTAGGTCATGGTAAGGCAACGTATTTAGCTTTTATTTTACAAATAATAAGTGTTATTTTACCGATATTATCAGAAAGTATGTTGAGTTTAATATTAAGTTCATTATTATTTGGTTCAACGTTTTTAGGGCTTACTACATTATTTATGTCCAAAGCACAAGCTTTAATGTATCAGAATAATAGTAGATTGAACTTAGTTGCGATATTGACTGTTATATACAGTTTGGGACAAATGATTGCACCTGCATTATCTGGGTTATTAATTGGAAACGAAGGGAACTTCAATGCAGCATTGATTTTTGCTGCTGTTATTTTATGTGTAGGTTTATTTAGTAGTATGTATAGTTATCGGACTAGGAATTAAATGAAATTTGTCTTATAACTTTGATATTTTTGCTAAAGATATGAAGAAATAATAGTATAGATTGTTTCCATGTGTATATCTTGAACTGCTTTCTGAGTCATTCAAGCGTACAATAGACTTTTTAGTGACTGTGTGTGATGTTTCAATTATTTAAGTTTTGATTCTTAGTTTGGAGTTGCTTTTTGGAGTGTTTAAATCTTTTTGTATAAGTCTTATTTTTGTGGTAATATCGTCATGAATAAAAATTCGAGATAATAATAGATAAGAAGGTTAAAAAATATATGAAGGATAATTTTTGGCGTGAATTACCGCGTCCATTTTTTGTTTTGGCGCCTATGGAAGACGTAACAGATGTAGTCTTTCGTCATGTGGTCAGTGAAGCGGGAAGACCTGATGTCTTTTTCACTGAGTTTACAAATACGGAAAGCTTTTGTCACCCTGAAGGTGTACACAGTGTACGTGGCCGTTTAACGTTTACAGAAGACGAACAACCCATCGTTGCACACATTTGGGGAGATAAACCTGAACATTTTCGTGAAATGAGTATTGGTATGGCAGAGATGGGGTTTAAAGGTATTGATTTGAATATGGGTTGTCCAGTTGCGAATGTTGCAACAAAAGGTAAGGGTTCAGGTTTAATACTACGCCCTGAAACAGCAGCTGAAATTATTCAAGCGTCTAAAGCAGGAGGACTTCCTGTAAGTGTTAAAACGCGGTTAGGTTATTCTGAAATTGATGAGTGGAGAGAATGGTTAAAACATGTTTTTAAGCAGGATATTGCGAATCTATCCATCCACCTTCGTACACGTAGAGAGATGAGTAAGGTAGACGCACACTGGGAATTAATCGGTGAAATAAAACAACTGCGTGATGAAATTGCACCAGACACATTATTAACGATAAATGGTGACATTCCAGATAGAAAAACAGGACTTGAACTGGCAGAAAAGTATGGTATTGATGGCATTATGATTGGTCGAGGAATTTTCCATAATCCTTATGCCTTTGAAAAAGAACCAAGAGAACATACGAGTGCAGAACTTTTAGACTTGTTAAGACTTCATCTTGATTTGTTCGACAAATATTCACAAGAAGAAACACGCTTGTTTAAACCGTTGCGCAGATTCTTTAAAATATATGTGCGTGGTATCAGGGGTGCAAGTGAGTTAAGACATCAACTGATGAGCACAAATACGACTGATGAAGCACGTGAATTACTAGATGAATTTGAATCTAATATGGAAACAACAATACAATAGTAAAAGTTTGAATATATAAATAGGCTTGGAAATCTTAAAATTTTAGATTTTCAAGCCTATTTTTGCTTAATGGTAAGCGAAATAACGAATGCAATAATCATAAAACTAGTAATCATTAAAACGACACCTGGCCATTGAATATAGTTATAAAACACACCGGCTAAAGTACCTCCTACAGAAGACCCCATATAATAAAACAATAAGTAGAGGCTAGAAGCCTGTGCTTTATGATCTTCCGCACGACTGGTAACTACTGCACTTGCGATTGCATGACCACTAAAAAAAGCATAAACACTAAAGGCTAAGCCAATAATTTTGAATGTTAGCGGTGGTAATAAGGTGATGTTAATACCAAAAATTAACAATAAAACACTAAATTTCAAAGCATTTAAAGTACCTAATTTAGTACGTAATTTTGCATTTAGTATTGAGGAAATCATACCTATTAAAAACAATAAATATATAAAACTAATGATACTATCATGTAAATTGTATGGCTTTTCTGATAACACGAAACCAATATAGTTAAAGGCAGCTATGTTACAACCAAGTAGCAGAAAGCCAATCATAAAAGGTTTGAGTAATCGAATATTTGTTAGATGTTTATAATAACTAATTAATAATGCTTTGACAGAAAAACGCTGCTTATCAAAATGTTTAGATGATGGTAATAAAAATGTAAATAAAATGGCTGCAATGACACTGATAACACCTATGCAAATTAGGCCAGTTTGGTATCCATAAATACTTGAAATAAAGCCGGTGAATATTCTTCCAAAGGCACCACCAAAAGCGTTTCCACTAATATAAATGCCCATCGCTTCAGGTAGATTGTGCGAAGAAATTTCCTCACCAATATATGCCATTGCGATTGATGGTAAACCAGCTAAACATATGCCTTGTATCAATCGTACAATTAAAAAGGTATTGAAATCTGTTAAAAATGGTTGGATTAAGGCGAGTAAGGATACAGAAAGAACGGAAAAAATCATTATAGGTTTACGGCCTAACACTTCAGATATGGCTCCGAAAAATAGCATGGCAAAGGCAAGTGTTAAAGTTGCTGATGATAAAGCTAAACTTGCCTTTGTTTCGCTCACATTAAAAGATTTTGTGAAATGAGGGATTAATGGTTGAACACTATAAAGTATTGAAAATATGGTGAATCCAGAAATAAAAAGAGCCACGATTACTTTAATATATGTCTTTGATCCTTTTACTGCATAATTATTATGAACTTCATACATGTTGAACCCCTCACTTTTAATTAATAGTTCTATGTTAGCACGTAATATAGCATACCAAAAAGACACTGTTTTTAATTTTTGATAAAGTAATATGTAATATTTAAGAAAAATGGATATGAAATTAGGAGATTAAGTGTAAAAAGTTAACTGTTATAGTCGATTTACAACAACTGTAATATTAGATGTATAGGGTTCAATTAAAAGTAATGGAAACGCTATCTGCTTATCTAGAAGGAATTTTCAAAAAATTTACGTTACATCACAAACAAATTACTAACAAATTAAAAAACAGTTTCTGCTATTCTCTTTATACAGTTTCTCTGATACTATTATGTATGTAAAAATTTTGGGAGGACTTATTAATTATGAAAAAAATGGTTACAGCAACAATTGCTACGTTATCTTTAGGTGCAATTGGTGTCGCACAAGGAGAAGCACACGCTTCAGAAAACAATCAATCAAATACACAATATACAAGCAATCACGCGAATAGTGATATTTTTAACTATGGTTATATCGATCAAGATGATAATGGGAACTATCATCACACATTAGATGGAAACTGGGATCAATCTATGTTTGATCAACAACAATATTATTTCTATTTAATAGATAATGAAGGGAATTATCATTACTATTATTTCCCAATGAATAATCAAAGTGCTAATACTTCAAACGTTGAAAATGTAAATGCTTCAGATGATAATAACTACACTGATGACCAAAGTCATGAAGAAGTACAATCAGAAGGTTATGACATCAACCAACCATCAGAAAACAATGATGTTGATAATAGTGCAACAACGAACCAAAGCACTGAATCTGAACAAACAGCACAAAGTAATTCTAATAACGTAAACAATACAGCAAATAATGCACAAAATAATGTAGAAAATAATACACAAAATAACGTATCAACAAATAACAATTATGAAACGAGTTACACACAAAATAATGGTACTAATGATGTACAACAAAATGCTACATCAAGTAATGATTCAACACCACAACAACAAGCTGCACCACAACAAAACAATACACAATCAGAAGCAGCATCAAACAGTAGTAGTAATAATAGTACGCATTCATCCAATTGGTTAACTAAAAACCGTCAATTACAACCTTATGGTAGCTACCATGGCGGTGGTGCACACTATGGCGTTGACTATGCTATGGATGAAAATACACCTGTTTATTCACTAGCAGATGGTACTGTAATTCAAAGTGGTTGGAGTAATTATGGTGGTGGTAACCAAGTTACAATCCAAGAGAAAAACAGTGATAACTATCAATGGTATATGCATATGAATTCTTTAAATGTTAAATCTGGCCAAGAAGTTAAAGAAGGACAACAAATTGGTTTATCAGGAAGCACAGGAAATTCTACTGCACCTCATCTACATTTCCAACGTATGTCAGGTGGCGTGGGTAACGGATATTCTGTTGATCCAACTTCATATGTAAATTCAAAATCATAATATACGACACATATTGGTCGCCTTTGAAATCCTTTTAAGGATGTAGAAGGCGACTTTTTTGTTTAATTTTCGACTGTAAACTATGATTTTTTGTCGATAATAACTTAGATAATTTGAATTATGGTTCATGACATATCATAATTACACTAAAATCACATTGAAAGGGAAGATGATATGTTTACAGTTTATGCTCATAGAGGATTATCAAGTAAAGCTCCCGAAAATACGTTGGCAGCATTTGAAGCAGCAGCAAATGTGACTGGATTAAAATGGATTGAGCTTGATGTTGCAATTACAAAAGATGAACAGCTCGTCATTATTCATGACGATTTTTTAGATCGAACAACAGATATGATAGGTGAAATTACACAATTAAATTATGATGCAATCAAAGATGTATCTGCTGGTAATTGGTTTAATGCAAAATATGCAGAAGAAAAATTACCGACTTTTGATGATGTGATTGCATTTGCTAATAAATATAAAATGAATTTAAATATAGAATTAAAGGGTGTAACTGGTGGAAATGGCAGTGCTTTATCAGAAAGTATGGTTAAACAAGTTGCAGAAAAATTAAAAGCATTAAATTCAAGCTCGGACGTTTTATTATCTAGTTTTAATATTGTTTTATTGAAATTATCACAGCAATTAATGCCACAATATAAGCGGGCAGTTCTTTTTAAAGCAGCAGCTTTTACAGGTGATTGGAGAACACTTTTAGATTATTGTGGATCAACGATTGTCAATATAGAAGATGCAAAACTGAGTCAAGCACGCGTGCGTTCAATTAAAAATGCAGGTTATGAGTTAAATGTATGGACTGTAAATAGTAAAATGAGGGCAAATCAATTGTCAAATTGGGGCGTAGACGGCGTCTTTACAGATAAAGCAGATGAGTTAGTCCATTTAAATAGTGGCTTTAATGCTTATTAAGTTAATATCATTATCGTATATAAAACGGGGCTATCTAAACGAATTGAAGTTTAGTAGCCCCGCTTTTATTTAGATATAGAAAAAGGAGAAGTTTTTTAAATACCGCTATGTTATTCATTATTTTTTATAATTAGCAATTGTTCAAAAATGATATAAAGTTATAAAAATTTAAAATGTCCTTTGCTTTAATTATACTATGAGAATTTCAGATATTATAGCCTATATTTTCAAATAAATATTGCATATAATAATTTAACAGCTTAATGATTATGAGGGGGCTACACGATGAACAGTACAAAAGCGCAGTTTGGGCAAAATTTATATTTACATGGGACGAAAGCTAAATTGGAGATTGGTGATTTATTATATCCTTTGTATAAATCTAATTATCAGGACCGAATTATGAATCATATATATTTCACTGGTACATTAGAAGCAGCAAAATGGGGAGCTGAACTTGCAGTTGCTTTGTCTAAAGATATAGCAGAAGAGCATATTTATGTTGTTGAACCATTAGGAGAGTTCGAAGACGATCCGAATGTCACAGATAAAAAATTTCCGGGCAATCCAACGCTTTCTTATCGCTCTAGTGAACCACTGAAAATTGTCGCGGAATTAAGCGCATGGGAAAGACATTCGGATGACGAAATTAATCAAATGCTCAAAGGCATAAAGGAATTGCGAGACAAAGGGCTAGACGTTATTGAAGATTAATATACTGATATGAACGAGACATTCAACTATGCGTACCAATTGAATCAATGCACAGATAAAGGCATAGTAAATTAAGTCAAATGAAAAAATGATTATGAAACAATAATCTTATTTTACACATAAATAGTATGGACATAGTATAGTAATCATATAACTATATAATATAAAAGGATTAAAAATTATGTTTTATAAATTGATAAAAGTATTACCAACAGCTATTTGTGGATTAGCATTAGGGATCGCGTCGCTTAGTAATTTGCTGTTTAATATAACTTGGCATGGCTTAGCGATGTTGTTTTTTATATTGAGTTGTACCATTTTATTGTTATTTATACAAAAATGCATACTGTATCCCAATACAGTACGGAATGAATTGAGCGATCGTAATATCTGTGCTACTTTCCCAACTTTTCCAATGGCTCTAATGACAATCATTTACATCATAAAGCATCACTTAAATGTCAATCTAGGTATACTAATATGGTTATGGTGGTTAACGATTATCATCCAATTCATCATTATCGTAGGTTTCATTTACTATCATCTAATATTACCTAACAAAGGTACTGTTTTGCCGAATACGAGTTGGTTTGTCACATTTGTAGGAATAGGTGTAATATCTGAAACTGCAAAAGAATTTAATCCAGTTTTAGGTGAATTCACGGTATATATAGCAACTTTTTGCTTTATAATATTAATAGCGATTATTTTAATCAAAAAAACTTGGCGCTTATATAACGAAAACCAATTTCCAATGGCAGTCATCATAGCGGCTCCAGCAGCACTTTGTTTTAATGGCTTTTTAATTAGTGCAAAATTTGATGACTTCATATTGACGATATTTGGCTTTATCATATCCCAATTACTTTTTGTAGTTTCATTAACGTTTATTCCTAAGTTAATGGCTATCAATTTTAAATTTTCATTTGCTGCTTTAACGTTTCCATGGGTAACAACAGCGACTGCTTATTTTAATTTTATGTATCATATGCGTTTTCCGAGCCCAATACAAACCTTATTACAATTCATGTTGATATGTGAAATTATTTTTGTGTCATTGGCCGTGGTATATGTCATTTTGGGTTATATTGTTTTTTGAGAAAAAGAATCAACAGTAAAGTGATTTAAGATAAAGGAGTGGTTGTAATGACTTATAATTTTAATGAAGTTGTTAATAGAAAACAGACGAGATCAGTTAAATGGGATACGATGGAGGATGTGTATCATATTGATGATGCTTCAGACATACTGCCAATGTGGATTGCAGATATGGATTTTAAGGCACCTCAACCAGTAATTGATGCGTTGAAAAATTGTGTCGATCACGGTGTGTTTGGCTATTCTTATTTAGATGAACACTGTAAAAATGCAATTCAATCTTGGTTTAACAAACGTCATGAGTGGCATATTGGGAAAGATTGGATTCTTGCGCATTCTGGCGTAGTTCCTGCGATAGCGTCAATTATTGAGACATTTACGGCTCCAAAAGATAGTGTTTTAATCACGCCTCCAGTTTACCCACCTTTTTCCAATTTACCTTCAGGTATGAATCGACAATTAATTACGTGTGCTTTGATAGAAGATGATAGAAATTACTCGATTGACTTTGAAGACTTTGAAGAAAAGTTGAAGCAAGGCGTAAAAATGTTTATCTTATGCAACCCGCATAATCCAGGCGGGATTGTTTGGTCTAAAGACACTTTAAAAAAAGTGATTGAACTTTGTGTTAAATATGACGTGTTAATATTATCAGATGAAATCCACGCCGATTTGGTATTTCCAGGTTATCAACATATTCCTCTTGATAAATTAGCGTCTGATAAAGAAGCACAAAAAATCATTACATGCACTGCACCTACAAAAACACTTAATATAGCCG
>ERZ1023458.203-NODE-203-length-12701-cov-4.841610_pt1 | contig 12701 bp, 9 predicted proteins | sample MGYA00380527_ERZ1023458 | MGnify/ENA primary metagenome ERZ1023458 (study PRJEB33173, sample SAMEA4830409) | metagenome | study: EMG produced TPA metagenomics assembly of the PRJEB25223 data set...
CGCAAGATGCATGGAATACCAGAAATCCTGAAAAAGTATGTCTTGCTTATACACAAGATTCACAATGGAGAAATCGTAGTGAGTTTTTTGAAGGTCGAGAAGCAATCAAATCCTTTTTATATAGAAAATGGCGCAAAGAACTTCACTACAAATTGATGAAAGAATTATGGTGTTACACCGACAACCGTATTTCAGTTAGATTTGAGTATGAATGGTATGATGCCTCTACAAATCAATGGATGCGTACATATGGCAATGAACATTGGGAATTTAATAACAACGGCCTCATGACGAGAAGAGATATGAGTGCAAATGATTACCCAATCAATGAGCACGATAGAAAATATTAAGTTCACTTTACCTAACAATTGCAACTCATAAATAATAAATACTTGTCATTTAATATATTCTCAACTTAATATGAGTACAGACATAGTACAAGTTTATTAATATCGTTTCAAAACGCATAAGACGATTGTGAATTTTCATTTAAAACACAAATAAATTTAAACGAAAGTTTTTCGAAAAAACATATCAATAACAAAGCAAACGCCAATTTCAATTGAAATTGGCGTTTGTGTATGATCAAACTACATTAATATCGTGTTTCTCTGACCTTCTGATTTATTTTGAATCGCTTGCTATATGTTTTAAAATCTCATCAGTTAATGCCTCTACAACTTTTGTTTCTAAATGAATACCGTCTGGCGCAAAATATTCTGTATGATCTTCAGAGCGTTTGTACCAATCAATAAGCGTTACATTTTTATGTGCTTTAGCGGCATCTGTCATCAATTTATTCACGTGACTTTCATAACTTCTCGGAACGCGCGTATTCACTAAATAAATTTGTGCATTTCCGAATTTATTGATTAACGTATCTAATTGTTCTTTACTAAAGTCACCATTTGTACCTAGTTCTAGCACAATTTTATCGGAACTTTTATTATATGATTGATAGTGTTTTTCTACAAGTGGTGCAACATCATATAAATTACGTCCAACCTCACCATCAATTTTTGCGTTGGGCACCTTTTTTTAAAATTTTCACCTATATCAACCATCACTGAGTCACCAATGAGCAATGGTTTAATATTTGTATATACTTCTGATTTTGTTGTTTTTTTAGAATTTGATTTATCAAAAAAGTTTACTTCATCAATTGGTATAGGCCGCACTAATTGTTTATCAAATTCATCTGTTTTAAACGTTGTTTTTTTATCTGTAATCATATCTTTCCCTAATTTATCAAAGCTACCAGCTAAAACAAATAAGCTTGGAATCATAAACATTAATAAAATAGCTGTTCTTACTAATGGTAATTTTTTATTTAATTTTATAGAAAATGCTTTGAAACCTTTTTTTCTAAAAGGTGTTTCAATATAGCGATACGAGAGTTCAGCTAAAATGATTGTCAATAAGATATCTAAAAAGTACACATAATTCGGTAATTGCCCAGCAACATAATATGAATGTACAAAACTAATAACTGGAAAATGCCATAAATACAAACTATAAGATCTCTTACCAATAATAACAAAAATAGGATTACCGATAGCTTTAGCAAAATAACCTGATGGATGAACAGCACTCATTATGACAAATAACGTCATTGCAGATATTAAATAAAATCCACCGTTATAAATCCAATCACTATTATCATTAACTTTATAAAAAAGTAAAAGTAAGATAAAAATACCAAAAACACCAATACCATCTATGATATGCGTTAGTGTCTTTTGAGGATTTTTCTTCAACTTAAATGGCGGCCATAAAAACGCTAGTATAACACCCAATAACATTGTTTGAAGTCTCGTATCTGTACCAAAATAAACTCGAGAATGAGACATATGCGGTTGTGAAATGATAATCATCACAAGTAAAGAAATTAATGAAATTATCCAAAATATCAAAACAACATTGCGGTATTTTTTTAATGCTAGTAAAAGGAATATAAAAAGGATTGGGAATACAATGTAAAATTGTTCTTCAATTGCTAAGGACCATAAATGTTTTAATGGCATAAAAGCAAATTGTTCAAAATAATTTACATCTGAAGCGATGTACCACCAATTAGAAAAATAAAAAATTGCTGCTATTGCATCCTTTTTTATATTAACAATTTCTTCTGGTTTTAATACCAATGTTGCTACTACTACAACAAATACTAAAGTTAGTACTGCAGGTATCAATCTTTTGAAACGTCGTACCCAAAAGTTTTTTAAATTAATTATCCCTGTTTCTTCATATTCTTTTAAAAGTAAGCTAGTAATTAAATATCCAGAAATAACAAAAAATGTATCAACACCTAAAAATCCACCAGTTAACCATTGCTTATTTAGATGGTAAATAATAATACCAATTACTGCAATTGCTCTTAAACCATCTAAACCAGGCATATACCGCGTGTTACGTTTCACACGATTATTTTCAAGATTATTGTTCATTTCCGCACAAACTTTCCTAAAATTACGTAAACATCTAATTTATTCACCTAGCTATTGTAATATTAATGTAATACAACTGCAATTATTTTAATGAATTGAACGATAGAAATAAAAATTTTTAAAATAGCCTGACATAAAGCGTCCACATGTTTTCTAAAATAAAAAAACTAGCTTAAGTTAGCAATACATATTCAAACGTATTGTTACTTAAACTAGTTATCTATCTTTTATTAACCTATGCCAAGCGCAATTTTAGCATAACGTGACATCATTTCTTTACTCCATGGCGGACTCCAAACAATATTTACTTCTGTATCTGAAATCTCAGGAATTTCTGCTAAGACCATTTTTACTTGGTTCATAATTTGTGGTCCAAGCGGACAACCCATAGAAGTTAATGTCATTTCCACTGTACATAAGCCTTCATCATCAACATCTACATTATATACTAAACCTAAGTTTACGATATCGATTCCTAACTCAGGGTCAATTACCATCTCTAAAGCATTTAGTATGCTATCTTTTAATCCTTCATCCATACATCTCACCTCTTCGTATTTAATCATACTAACAATATATCAAATATCTTACAAAACGCCAATAAAATGCTATGATATTCATACATCATTTATTAAATTTAAAGGAGATTTACATGAGTTCTTATTTAATTTGTTTAGACTTAGACGGAACACTGTTAAACGATGACAAGAAAATTACACCTTATACTAAAAAGGTTTTAACTACATTACAAAAGCAAGGACACAAACTAATGATAGCAACTGGCAGACCATACAGAGCCAGTCAAATTTATTATCATGAACTAAATATGAATACACCTGTAGTTAATTTTAATGGTGCTTTCGTGCATCATCCAAAAGATGATCATTTTAAAAATAAACATGAAGTACTAGATTTAGACTTATCACATGAGATTATTCAATCACTAAACAACTTTGGTGTTTCCAATATTATTGCTGAAGTAAAAGATTATGTCTTTTTAAATAATTTTGACCAAAAATTATTTGATGGTTTTTCAATGGGAAACCCTAAAATAGAAACCGGCGACTTACTTAATTCTTTAAGTGAATCACCCACTTCAATTTTAGTCGAAGCTGAAGAGTTTATGATTCCTAGAATCAAGCAAATGCTTACACGTTTCTATGCTGAAAACATTGAACACCGAAGATGGGGCTCACCTTTCCCAGTTATAGAAATCGTAAAACAAGGTATTAGTAAAGCAAGAGGTATAGATTATGTAAAATCCTATTTAGATGTGGATAGAAATCATATTATTGCATTTGGGGATGAAGATAATGACTTAGAAATGATAAAATATGCCAAACATGGCATCGCTATGGAAAATGGTTTAGATGAACTAAAACATGTCGCAAATCATGTAACTTATTCAAATAATGACGATGGTATTGGTCGCTATTTAAATGATTTTTTCCATTTAAATTTATCTTATGAAACAGTAGTAGAATCACATATTTAATCATTAAATTTATAGGGGGCTATATACTATGAATAAAATTGTAGTGGTTGGGGCTGTTGCTGGAGGTGCAACCGTTGCTAGCCAAATCAGAAGATTAGACAAAGAGAGTGAAATCACCGTCTTTGAAAAAGATAGAGATATGAGTTTTGCTAACTGTGCACTGCCTTATTATTTAGGAAATGTCGTAGATTCTAGAGACAAAGTATTAGAAGCAACGCCAGAGTCTTTCTATGATTCTAAAAAGATTGTTGTTAAGCCCTATCACGAAGTAACTGCGATTAACGACAAAACTCAAACAATTACCGTTTTTAACAAACAAGACAAGACGGCGTTTGAAGAAGACTATGACACTTTAATTTTAAGCCCTGGCTGTAGCGCGAATTCTTTAAACTTAAACAGTGATATCAGTTTTACATTAAGAAATATGGAAGATACTGATGCCATTGAAAACTTTATCGAGCGACAAAACGTTAAAACAGCACTTGTCGTTGGTGCGGGATATATTGGATTAGAAATATTAGATAATTTACATCATAGAGGGATTGATAGCACATTAATACATCGTTCAACTCATGTGAACAAATTAATGGATAGTGATATGAATCAACCCATTTTTGATGAAATGAAAGCAAGAGATATCAACTATCGTTTAAATGAAGAAATTGTAAAAGTGAATGGTCATGAAGTTCATTTTAAATCTGGTAAAGTTGAACACTATGATTTGATTATTGAAGGGATTGGCGTTAAACCTAATTCAGAATTCATTCAATCATCAAATGTAACTTTGGACAGTAAAGGTTACATTCCAGTAAACGATCAGTTCCAAACGAACATTGAAAACATTTATGCTTTAGGTGATATTATTACTTCTCATTATCGTCATGTAGACTTAAATGCACATGTACCTTTAGCATGGGGTGCTCATAGAGCAGCAAGTATTATAGCAGAACAACTAGCAGGAAATACTTCTGTACACTTTAAGGGTTATTTAGGCGCAAATATTGTAAAATTCTTTGATTATACCTTTGCCAGTGTTGGCGTAACGCCACAAGAATTAGATAACTTTGATTATGAAATAGTAGAAGCTAACCAAGGAGAACATGCAGGTTATTACCCAGGAAATACTAAGTTACATTTACGTGTCTATTTCGATAAATCTAGCAGACGTATCATTCGTGCTGCTGCTGTAGGAAAAAATGGCGCTGATAAACGTATAGATGTTTTATCTATGGGCATGTTGCATAAATTAACCATTGATGAACTTACTGAGTTCGAAGTTTCTTATGCTCCACCTTATAGTCGACCAAAAGATATTATCAACATGATAGGCTATAAGGCGCGCAATAAATGATTTTTAGGAACTAATTCAGAGATAGAAATCACTTCATATTGATCTATTTTGTTAATTGATTTATTCAATATAATAAACACCACCACTGTATAATATATATTATACAATTTTCAGATTAATGGTGGCAGTGATTTGGGCCGTCTCATGCGGGAAGCGCACTAGCCGAAGACTACAGGCTAAGGCAGTGCCCGCGGAAAGCGTGCACAAAAAAACTGCCAACAAAGTCAGAGACTTGGTCGACAGTCTGAGCGGAGACAATTTAATGTCTCCGTTTTTTTTACATACCAAACATTTGAGTGATTGGGCCTTGCGGTAAAATAACACCAATAATCATAGTAATTATAATTAACGCAATCGTGCCCCACATCATACCATTGCTTGATTGTCCTTTTTTTCGTTTTGTAACTGTAACTTCCATTAACGCTACTACAGCAACACCACATATCATTTTCAATGTTAATAACATGTGTCCGCCTGAATTTCCATCACCAAATGCTTGAATCCAAATCCAAAATCCTGAAATTAAGACTAAAACCATAAATAATCTTAATAGCATATGAATTGGTTTAAAATAAGGCGTTGCACCTTGTTTTTCTGAGAAATTAAAGTAAGCTGCGAAAAACAAGATAATTAATAATACCCAACTTGCAATATGCATATGTAACATATATGATACCCCCACACTATTTTTACTTTTTATAAAAAATATAAATACATAATTGCTTTTAATTACAAAACTAAAAGCGTACTTCTCTAATCATACTGAAAAAGTATATGTTTTTCAAAAAAAGTTCTGCACTTCACATTTTATCTTTAATTTCAATTTAAAGCAATATTACTACTTTATTTCAAAAAAATTAGGCTAACTTTATTATCATTAGCCTAATTCGTTTATTTTTATTTTTCTGATATGAAATTTGTTAAAGTACCAATATTATCAATCGTTACTTTTACTTCATCACCTGGCTGTAAGAACTTAGGAGGTGCCATACCTGCACCCACACCAGCTGGTGTACCAGTAGCTATAATATCACCAGGATGTAATGCTACATATTTTGAAATCTCTTCAATCAATTCATCGATTTTAAGAATCATTTCTCCTGTATTACCATCTTGGCGAATTTCATTATTTACTTTGGTTACAATATTTACATCTTCAGGTGTTGGTAATTCATCTTTTGTTACAATATATGGACCAACTGGGCAACCACCAGTTAAACTTTTAGATAAGAATGCTTGGTCCTGTTCGTTTTGAGCTTTACGGTCAGTAATGTCATTAATAATTGTATATCCATATACATAGTCAAGTGCTAAAGCTTTAGGAATTTTTTCACCTGATTTACCTATTACAATACCCAGCTCACCTTCATAATCTAACTGATCTGTAATATCTTTATGGTTTGGTATTACACTATTATCACCCGTTAACGATGAAGCTGCCTTTGTGAAGACGTATAAACGTTGTACCTCATGATTCAATTCACTTGCGTGGTCTTGATAGTTACGTCCAAAAGCAATCACATTATTTGTTGGCGTTACTGGAGGTAAAAACTCAATATCTGTAAATGCAACTTTATATTCTTCAGCTCTGCCGCTATCTTCTGCCGCTACGACTGCTTTACGTACTTGTTCTTGGAAATCTAATATTTGGTTTTGTTGAAGACCATTCAATAATGTCTTAGGATGAAAGTCTCCTTCCGCAAAATCCGCAAAGACTTTTTTCAAGTCCCAAGCAGCTTCTTCTCTTTTAACTTTCACACCATAAGATGTCTGTTCATTATGTCTGAATGATAAAAATTTCATTCAATATCAGCTCCTCATCTATATCTTATTACATATTATAACTATATTTAGTAACAAATCACAAATAAATACCCGTTATTTTCAAAAAATTCAATAACCACTGTCTTAGATATCGCATCATTATTTTAAATAAGTCACTTTACGCCACAACCACTCAATAGGTCCATATCTATAAAATTTCAGATACATATAACAGAAAATAAGTTGCAAACTATATACAATAAATACGATAATATACGATTCATAAAGTGGTAGCTTATTATAAAAACCTAAGCCTACAAAAATAAATGTAAAAATAAAACTTTGCATTAAGTATACTGTTAAACTTAATTTTCCTGGATACTTAAAAATACGCACTATTTTAGTAAACTGGTTAAATTGACAACAATAAATAAACAATAATATGTAACTAAATGCTACAAGCGGACCGCCAATCATAGCGCTAATGATAGCAAAAGCTTGGTTTCCATAATCAATTACATATGGCATTTTAAAAGCATATCCTACAACTAACATAACAAATACATATAAAATATGACGATGACGACCTTGATTGGATTGAACTTTTTCAATCAAGTTGTATTTTTGTGCTGCCATTCCTAAGAAAACATACGGTAAAAATTCAAAATATGCAGAAAAAGTTACTGTATCTATAATATTATAGATATTTTCAGCAACATTTATTTTTAAATAGTTAAAATATTCACCACTTTGCTTTAAGTTGACGATTTCAGAAACATTATATCCGCTTATGTTAATAGTACTGTATGGATCATCGAAGAGTGTCACTAAAAAAGTAGGTAAAATCAAGATAAATACTTTTATTACATACAAAACAATACCTATCTTAAAAAGTTGCTTTGCATTTTTTTTAATAAATAATACTGCAATCATCCCAGTAAATGCATAGCTGAATAAAATATCACCTGAAAAAAGTAAAAAACCGTGTAATGCACCTAATATTAATAAAAATATTAATCTCCTATAAATAAAAGGATAGTATTTCATTGATCTTTTTAGACTATGCTCATACATTATGGCTAAACCATAACCAAATAAAAAAGTGAAAATGGGATAAAAAGAGCTAATCACAAAAAGCGTAACACCTCTTAATAAACTTACATCTATACCCTTCACTAAATCAGGAAGAAATGATTCTTCATATGGCAGACTAAAAGTCAAAATATTCATCAATACAATGCCTAACAAACTGAACCCACGTAAAGCATCCAATTCAAATATTCTCTGCTGTGTCGACACTGTTTAGCACTCCTTTATCAAAGCATTATTTTATCGACTTATCATCTATTGAAAGTTGACCAAACTTAAAGAAATATAGATAGCCATTAACAGATTCACCAAGGATGGTCTGTAAGGTGTTTCTATAATATTCCATTTGTATTTTATAACGGGTGCGTAATTGATTTCCGACTTCTTCATCTGACATATGCAAACGTCTATTAAAAGCATCTGTTTTATAATCAACGAAGTAATATTTGTTATCTTTAATCAAAATCAAATCAATCATCCCTTGAATAATTGATGCATCTGTTTCTACATCTTGCAACTGGTCTACCTTTGCTTGATTAACAACGAAAGGTAATTCTCGATAAATATAATCACTTTGCGCTATCGTAAGATACAAATCGCTTTCAACAAATTTATGAATATCTTCAAATTGAATATCAGCTTTTGCATCTTTAGGAATGATAGATTTAACAATTAACTGCTCAACAAATGCTTCAATTTCTTCTGAAGTTAACCTTTCTTGTTTAAAAGGCAAATGCTGCATTACTGTATGCATCAATGTCCCAATTTCATTTGCTTTTCTTTTAGTTTGATGACTTAAAAATGCAGGTCTTTCGTATGCAGTAGTACCAATACGATACTGTCGAACTCTATCATAATTTGTATCCGCTTGTTCCGTTTCTAATTGTCGTTTTAATTCAGAAACAGACTGTTTTGAAGGTTTTACCATGGCTTCCTGATATGGATAGACGTAACTTAATTGTTGATGTATTTGTGTTTTTAAGGTGTCATTGCCACTATTCATATTCTCAATGTCACTAACAGTTCGCTGTTCATTATCTGAAATAACTTGTTCTGAAGCAACATCTTCATAAAATTCTGTAGTCAATTTCACATAAGGTTTCATCGTAGCATCAATGTCATCTATCGATTGCTCGAATCGCATTTCACTTGGTAATGACGATGATTGATATTTTGCTAGTATTGGATATATCATATCAATCGGTCTTTGGGCTGTAATTCGATAACTTACTGGTAAATGTGTTTCCGAGACAGAAACCTGCTCAAGTTGTGTTAATTCTTTCTCATCTTTAACACGACCAATCAAAAATAATTGTTCCTTAGCACGCGTCAATGCCACATAAATCAACCTCATCTCTTCTGAAACCATTTCTTTTTCTGCGATTGCTTTCAAAGTGACTGAAGATAATGAAGGATACGCTAAATTTGACTCAACATCATAATACGTCATACCAAGTCCATAATTTTGGTTTAAGATTACAGGTTTGTGTAAATCGTCTCTTCTAAATTTACGTGATAAACCAGAATAAATAACAAATGGAAACTCTAACCCTTTACTACTATGAATTGTCATCATTCGCACAACATCGTCATTAGGACCTATAATATTTTCTTCGCCGAAATCTTTTCCGCGATCCATAAGTTCATCAATAAACCGAATAAATTGATATAAGCCGCGAAAACTAGAATTTTCAAATTCTACTGCTTTATTAAACAATCCATATAAATTCGCACGTCGACCTTTGCCACCAATAAGTCCACTAAAATATTGAATAACATAATGATCATTGTAAAATTTATCAATAAGTTGATATACAGGATGATTTTGACTGTAGTCTTGATACATAGCTATATCATTTAAAAATGATTTTAATTTTTTGACTAGTTTTTTATTGGCAACATCATTATCCATATAATGTTGTATAGATTGGTAAAAATAATCATCATGAGGACTAAACACTCTAATGTTTGATAATTCATCTTCTGTAAATTGATAAATAACTGAACGCATTAAACCAACTAAATAAATATCTTGTAACGGGTTGTCAATTGTTCTTAAAAAGGACAATATCAATTGTACTTCTGTTTGTTCAAAATACCCTTCCTTACTATTCACATGAAACGGAATATTATGATCTTTAAATGCTTGTTGTATTTTTCGCGCTTGCCCATATGACCTTTCTAAAATAACGATATCTTTGTAATTAGGCTTTCGATATTGTTGTGTTTTAATATCATAGATTTCATGATTATTCATTATTTTTTCAACTTGTTGCACAATGTATTCTGCTTCTTGTTCTGAACCATTTAAATCAGAAGATGCATCTTCTACTAACATATTTAAATTCACATCATGTGGCTTGTTGTCAAAGGGAGCTCCATAATACAATTGTGCTGCATCATCATAGTTAATCTCTCCTACAGATTCATCCATCATATGTTTAAATAAGTAATTAGTTGTTGTTAACACTTCTAATCTTGAACGGAAATTTTGAGATAAATCTATACGTAAACCATATGATGAACCATCTACAGTAAAGCGATTATATTTTTCGATAAACAAACTAGGATCTGCTTGTCTAAATTTATAGATCGACTGTTTTACGTCCCCTACCATAAATAAGTTGCCATCATGTTCTGCGCCACGTTTAATACAAGACAAAATCTTTTCTTGTACTCTGTTTGTGTCTTGATATTCATCTACTAATATTTCTTCGAACTGTTCACGATAAGCTTGTGCAATGATTGAAGGTGAACCATCATCATTTGTTAAAATTTTCAAAGCAAAATGTTCATAATCTGAGAAATCTAAAATATTTCGACTGCGTTTTTTTTGATTAAAAAGTGTTATGACATCTTTGGTAACAAGACTAAGATAAGCTACTCTAGGAGCTAAACGTTGCATATCTGCTTTTAGATTTTCTGAAGATCTTGAAAAATAATCATTTTTAACTTTTGACACTAATTTTTTATAATTATCATAATATGCTTTGCCATCGTCATAAGCATCTATCATCATTTCATTCGCTTCTTTAATCTTTTTATCTTTTCGAGGAAATGTTTTTTCGAATTCGTGTTGTACGATTGCTTCATGATTGATATGGCCATTTTCCATAGCTTTAGCTAAAAATTGTTGTTCTTTTTCGATAACTGCAATTTGCTTATCTACTTGCTCAAGCATCATAAATAAATCATAACTTTTATTTAATGACTCTAACGCTGACTCCATAAATATCATAGCCAACTCATTAAGTAATTTTAATAATGCTTCCTGTTGTGCTTCATCTTTATATGGTGTTGAAAGATGACTTAACCAATTCAAAGGATCGGGATTAGCAACACTAAAGAAATACATTTTTTTTACAATATCTCTAAGTTGCTCATCATTCCTATCTGAAGACAATTGTTCAGTCAAATCAACAAAATGAGGATCTAATATATCGTAATGTTGTTCTAAAACTTCATCAATGGTTTGTTCAAGTAGCAAAATATTTTCCGCTTCACCACTTGTTTTAAAGTTTGGATCAATGTCTAATACATCGTAATGTTGCTGAATTAACTTTAAACAAAAACTGTGAAGTGTAGAAATTTGAGCTTGATGAATTTTAATGCGTTGATTCTTTAGATGTGTATTATCAGGTGATTCAATAAATGCTTCTTGAATACGTTGGTCTACGCGTTGCTTCATTTCTCTTGCACTAGCATTAGTAAATGTTACGACTAGTAAACGATCTACGTCGATTTTATCTCTAAGAATGCGTTGAATGATACGTTCAACTAAGACCGCTGTTTTACCAGAGCCTGCAGCTGCTGCTACAAGTATATCTTGATCTTTTGCAAAGATACTTTTCCACTGATTATCGGTCCACCTTGTATCAGCTGGTTTTACAGGAATCTCACTTATCATTCTTCTTCCTCACTTTCTAACTCCAAATTTTGTATCGCTTCAATTGGGTTAATTGTTTCATCTACAGTTCTATAGCGTTTACTATCAATCATGCCATCAACATGACAGACTGGTTTATAGCTACAGAAATCACATGGCAGTGTTTGATTATATTTCATGGGTGCTACTTCTGTATGACCGTCCATAATATTAGATGCTGTTTCTATAAAATTTTGTTTATTATGCTGGATTAATTTGTAAATAGTCTTTTCGTCCGCAACTTTACTATTAGACTTAATACCACCGTCTTTTTTCAAACCTAAAGGTACAATATCTGAATTATAGCTTGGTTCTATTCGTGTATCGAAAGCGTCTAATACTGCTTCATCACTATTTAATAAGCCACTTAATTTAAAAGATTGAATAAATTCTAAATCTCTTTTCGTTTCATTTAATTCATTCCAAGCAAGTTTTATACGTGGTTCATGAACATGAAAATACAATAACCCACCTGGTTTAGTCATATTAGTTAGCCCGAGTCTAGATTTATTTTGTAATACAATATCCATATAGGTCATCATTTGCATTTGCATACCATAATAGACTTTTGTTAAATCGAGTGTTGCACTACTTTCTGAAGATTTATAATCAATGATATTCACATAACTA
>ERZ1023458.204-NODE-204-length-12657-cov-4.713061_pt1 | contig 12657 bp, 13 predicted proteins | sample MGYA00380527_ERZ1023458 | MGnify/ENA primary metagenome ERZ1023458 (study PRJEB33173, sample SAMEA4830409) | metagenome | study: EMG produced TPA metagenomics assembly of the PRJEB25223 data set...
CAAATTTACTGTCAGTTAAAAGTGACGAAGAAGCGGTTTTTAATAAATTTAAGTCAGTGGTGAAAGTTGCTAAAGAGAATGATATGACAGTGATTGCGGATATTAACCATAAAGTTTTTGAAGCATTGAATTTAAAGCGTGATGATTTGTCCTTTTTTAAAACGCTAGGTGTATCAGGAATACGCGTTGATGCAGGATTTTCAGCTCAAGAAATAGCACAACTGAGTTATAACAAACAGAATATGTATGTAGAGTTAAACATCAGTGTGAGTGATACATTTATTGAAGATGTGTTAAGTTATCAACCTAATTTAGACAAACTTGTAGGTTGTCACAATTTTTATCCTCAAACCTATACTGGTTTATCATATCAACATTTTGTAAATACGAGTGAAGCTTATAAAAGAAATAATGTTCACACTGCAGATTTTGTTACTTCACAAGAGGCAACAGTTGGACCTTGGATGATTATGGAAGGGTTACCTACATTAGAAAGTCATAGAAATTTACCTATAGCAGTACAAGTTAAGCATTTATTAATGACGAATTTAGTAGATGATTTTATTATTGGTAACGCATTTGCTTCTGAATCTGAGCTACAATCACTTTCAGAAATTAATTTAGCAATGCCTAGTTTTGATGTTTATTTAAATAACGAAATTACTGAATTAGATGAAACCATTGTGACAGAGGAATTTCATTTCAATCGAGGGGATATTTCAGATTATGTTATACGGTCAACGATGAGTCGTGTCCATTATAAAGATGAGCCATTCCCGCCACATAATACAGTACAAATTAAAAAGGGTGATATTGTGATTTGTAATGAACTATACGGTCATTATAAAGGGGAGATGCAAATCGCATTACAAGATATGGAAAATCAAGGTTATAAAAATGTTATCGGACATGTAAAAAAAGAAGAACATTTCTTATTAAATTTATTAAAACCATGGCAGTCATTTGAATTAAAAGTGACATCATAATCTTTTTTAATAGTACGTGACTTCTTGATATTTCAAGTATTAGTAGAAAGATTATAAAAGAAGTGAGGCTAAAGTAAAGGCACTTTCGTTGATCTCATCTTAAATGGATCATACGAAAGTGTTTTTCTATGCACAGAGTTTCTTATCTAATAAAAATGAATGATATTGTACTCAAACAAATTAGTGTTAAAGCATATAAGAAATTTTTATAGGATATTAAAATTATTCAATTTCCACCTCAGAGTCTAGCCGATAAATCGGTCTTATATCTCAAAAGAAAACCACTCGTTTTAAGAGTGGTTTTGATTTATATCATCATAACTTCTGATAATCATCGATTATGTTAATAAATGCAAAATCAAACAGAACTTTTTTAATGTTAGCAACAATTTTTATTACCATTTTCTTTTTTCTCATTATTTTCGTCTTTTTTGTCTGTTTTCTCTTCAATTTCAACTGAACAACATGACTGTTCTTGAGGTTTTAATTTTTTTAATGCGTCTTTGATACCCATTTACTTCACCTCCTTAAATGATTAAGTTAACAATTAGACCAGTAGCAATAGCTACGACTAAAATTGCTATAACAAAAGATATTACAAATTTCTTTTTAAATAATTTAGATAACAATACAACTTCAGGAATACTTGCTCCTGCGCCACCTATAATTAATGCTACGACTGTTCCCAGTGACATACCTTTAGATACTAAAGCTTCAGCTATAGGAAGCATTGTTTCTGGTCTAATATACATAGGTATACCAATAACAGAAGCAATAATAACAGAGATAATACTATCGCCACTCGCATATTGTGTTATAAAGCTTTCTGGAATAAATCCATAAATAAATGCACCGATAAATACACCAATAATTAAATAAGGTAACATTGGATATAGGAAAGCCCAAGCATCATTTAGCGCTTGCTTAACACGAGATCCTGATTTATTAGTGAAAAATCCATCACCTTTGACATTAACGCCTTTATAACTCTTTGCTAAATTCACTTTTGAAAAAACAAGGCCAGTTAAAATGCTGAATATCGCTAATACAACAAAATAAACAACAGCAACTTTCCACCCTAATAAAATCCATAGCATAAATATCATGAGTGGATTCATGAGTGGCGAAGCGATTAAGAAACTCATAGCTGGACCAAACGGAACTTTAGAGTTTAACAAACCTGCAAGTATAGGAATAGTAGAACAAGAACAAAATGGTGTAATAGCACCAAAAATCATTCCCAAAATATAATTAATAACTTGATTAGGTTTACTTAAAAAGTGTTTTATTTTCTCTTCTGAAACTATTTGCTGGATTATACTTACAATAAAACTCACTACTATGAATAGTACTAATAATTCAAAAAATAGCATTAAAAACGTCTTTATGAATTCTATACTTGAATCTAACATTAATATAAGTCCTCCAAATTTATTTAATCAACTTTTTTTGATATATAAATTAAAAAAAGTTGATTAATATGATGTATAAGAAGATAAATCCTATAATATTTTACAGCAAGTATCTTCAGTTAATACAACTTGAATTTGTGCTTCATTGATATTGTAGTAGTTCCAAGTACCATATTTTTCAGGTATTAAAATCTGTGCACTTACTAATTTTTTTAAATGATAAGAAATTTTAGATTGTTTTAAATCTAATAACGCTTCTAAATCACACACACATAATGATTTATTAGAACTCTGGCTAATTTGATTTAGTATTTTCAATCTGTTTTTGTCGGCAAGTGCATTAAACATGTTTTCATAAAAATCTAATTGTTGATCTTCATTCATATCAGTTTTTGCTTTAATAACTTCCATAAAAAGAACACCTCTTTTTTATAATATTTGATTAGAGTTTATATTATCTTTATTTCAATTCTTGTATTGCTTGTTTGTAGTTATTTTCTGTTGAGTCACCATACTGATGAATATTACCTTTAAAGAACTCCTTCTCCATATATATTGTAGCTTCTTTTAAAGTGACTTCTCTTGACACCATAACAAGATTTAAATAACTTACAAAGTAACCAACAGATAAAGTACTTGCGTGGTTTACTCGCAATCAGGCACACCTCCTTATTGTCTAAATAATTTTATTCCATTTAATATATCAACTTTTTTTGATATATTAAATATAAATCAATATATACATTATTGCAAGATTAAAAAACTATAATTTTACATAAACTTAGACATGCTCCACAGCAATAGTAAAAATATTTTCTTCCTAACTATATTATTAGAAACTCAAATTAAGTTAAATTTTAAAAATCCAAATCAATACATAGACACTAATCTATATAGATGCTAATCTATGGTAGTAAAATAATTAATGAGGTGAGTATAATGTTAAATATTGAAATATACGAAGAAGCTATGTGCTGTTCTACTGGCGTATGTGGTCCAGAACCGGATGAAACACTAATAAAGACGAACCAAATCAATGAATATTTAAAACAAAATCAAATAGAAGTTCAACGTTATAATATGAGTAATAATCCGAATGAATTTATTAAAAATAAAGAAGCTATTCGTTTAATTCAAGAAAAAGGTAATGAAGTTTTACCAATCACTTTTATAGAAGGCAATATAGCTAAAACGGGTACTTATATTACCCAAGAAGAAGCCGATGAAATTATTACGGTTAATCAGATGAGAAATGGAGGATGCTGTGGTGGAGATGGATGCTGTTAAATACTTAAATAAATTGAATTTAGATAATGTTGAGTTAACAAAATATTTGTTTTTTACTGGTAAAGGTGGCGTAGGCAAAACGACGATATCAAGTTCTATTGCTTTAAACTTAGCAGAGAATGGAAAGAAAGTAGCTTTAGTAAGTACTGATCCAGCTAGTAATTTACAAGATGTATTTCAAATGGAATTATCTAATAAATTAACTACATATCAACCTATACCTAATCTCTCTATAGCCAATTTTGACCCGATTGCTGCTGCAGACGATTATAAAGCACAAGCTATAGAACCTTATGAGGGTATTCTACCAGAAGATGTGCTTTCTGAGATGAAAGAACAGTTAAGTGGTTCGTGTACAGTTGAAGTAGCAGCATTTAATGAATTTACAAATTTTTTATCCGATAAAACTTTAGAACAAGAATTTGATTTCATTATATTTGATACAGCTCCAACAGGTCACACCTTGAGAATGCTTGAATTACCTTCTGCATGGACAGATTATTTAAATACAACGAGTAATGACGCTTCTTGCTTAGGTCAATTATCGGGTTTAAATGAAAATAGAGGTAAATATAATTCAGCACTTGAAAAACTACGTAACCAAGACGATACGACCATGATCTTAGTTGCGAAACCTAACCACTCTTCTATATATGAAATTCAAAGAGCGCAACAAGAATTACAACAACTATCAATTTCTAAATTCAAAGTAGTCATTAACAACTATATAGAAGAAAGTCACGGTTTAATTTCGAGTCAGATGAAATCAGAACAAGATAAAAACATTAATCATTTTACTGAATGGTTAAATAACAATCATGCTTATTACGTTCCATATAAAAAGCAGAAAGAAGAAGGTATAGAAAGTTTAACTAATCTATTAAATGATGATAACTTAATTGAAAATGATGACTTTATTGTTGAAGATCATCCGCAATTCAATAAATTAATAGATGAAATTGAAAATAGTAAAGTTCAATATTTATTTACAATGGGAAAAGGTGGCGTTGGTAAAACGACAGTAGCAACGCAATTAGCTACAGAATTATCTAATAAAGGACATCGTATTCTTTTAGCAACGACTGACCCTACTAAAGAAATTAATGTTGAAACCACAAGTAATTTAAATACTGCTTATATTGATGAAGAACAAGCATTAGAAAAGTATAAAAAAGAAATATTAGCCACAGTGAATGATGATACACCACAAGACGATATTGATTATATTATGGAAGATTTAAAATCACCTTGTACAGAAGAAATAGCATTTTTCAAAGCCTTTAGTGACATTATGGAGAATCAAGAAGACATGGATTACGTAATTGTAGATACAGCTCCTACAGGCCATACCTTGTTGTTACTTGATTCTAGTGAAAATCACCATAAAGAACTAAAGAAAAAATCAACTCAAACTACCAGTAATGTTGAAACGTTATTACCTAAAATTCAAAATCAAGATTTAACACAGATGATAATCGTAACACTAGCAGAAAAAACACCTTATTTAGAATCTAAACGTTTAGTAGAAGGTTTAAATAGAGCCGATATAGGACATAATTGGTGGGTCGTTAATCAATCATTAGTTACGCTAAATCAACGTGATGACCTTTTTAGTAACAAAAAAGAAGATGAATCGATTTGGATAAACAAGATTAAAAATGAAAGTCTTAATAATTACTTTGTCATACCTTATGGAGGGTTAGAATAATGAAAAAAATTGTTATCATTGGTTCAGTTGCTGCCGGTACGAGTGTCGCGGCTAAAGCAAGAAGAAATAGTGAAGATGTTGAAATTACCGTTTTTGATAAAGGTAGTGATATTTCGTATTCCGTATGTGGTATCCCCTACTATATAGGAGGTAATGTATCTGATATTGATGAACTCACGCCACGAAATGCTAAATGGTTTAAAGAACGCTTTAATATAGATATTTATACAGAATATGAAGTGAATAAGATAAATGATAGTGATCAAACAATAACAGTTACTAATTTAGTAAATGATGAAAAGATGATTCAAAAATATGACGAATTAGTATTAGCAACAGGTTCATCGCCTAAAGAACTCCCTCAATTAAATAGCGAAGAATATAATAATGTGTTTAAAGTTAAAAATATTAATGATGCCAAAGCAATTTATAATTATATTAATGACCATGATGTTCAGAATATAACAATCGTTGGCGGTGGATTTATTGGTTTAGAGATGTTAGAACAATTATCTAATTACAACACTTCAATTGTTCAACGTAACACTTTTATGCCTCATTTAGACTACGATATGAGTTTTATGATTCAAGAATATATTGAAGATAAAGCTAACGTATATACCTATAATGAAATTGACATTATTGATTATGATGAGAATCATACGATAAATAGAGTCAGCTTAAAAACTGGCGAATTAATTGATACAGACTTAATCATTATTGGGATTGGTGTCACACCAAATACTAAATTAGCTAAAGAAATTGGTATTAATATTGGAGAATCTGGAGCAATACAAACCAATAAGTATTTGGAAACAAATATTCCTCATATATATGCAATTGGTGATGCAGCAGAAAGTTATAATTTAATTACTGGTAATCCTATATATAGACCGCTAGGTTCTACAGCAAATAAAATGGGACGTATTTTAGGAGATCGATTAACTGGTGGAAATCTAGAACATAAAGGTATTTTAGGAACAGGCATTGTTCGTATATTTGATATGACAATTGCCCAGACAGGCTTAACTGAAAAAGAAGCTATTGATTTAGATATTGATATTGACGTATTACACAATGTGAAACCGAATCGTCCAGAATATATGCAAGGCCAAGAAATGGTAATTAAAGCTATATTTGATAAAAACAATTCTAAATTACTTGGTGCCCAAATTATTGGGTATGAAGGTGTAGATAAGAGAATAGATGTACTAGCTACTGCTATAACGTTTGGTGCCAATGCAGAAGATTTATTTCATTTAGATTTAGCATATGCACCTCCTTTTTCTACAACTAAAGATCCTGTTATTTATACAGGGATGATTGGACACAATATTACTCGAGGACGCAAAATTATAACGCCTGAAGAAGTTATAAAACAAAATAATGATTTATTGATTTTAGATGTACGTTCTCCAAAGCAATTTGAAGCTGATCATGTTGATGGAGCGATTAACGTCCCATTGAAAACGTTGAGAAGTTATGCAAAAACATTAGATGAAAATCAAAAGATAGTGACTTATTGTAATAAAGGTACTACTGGGAATGCTGCACAAAACGTACTTATTAATTTAGGCTTTAAACAAGTATATAATTTATCAGGTGGCAATAAAAATTATCAACGATATAAAAGATTTCAAGTAGAAAGGGAGAAGAAAAATTGAATTATAAAGAAATATCACAATACTTGAAAGTGATTGCTGATAGTAGCCGTCTTGAAATATTAGATTTGTTATCTTGTGGTGAATTATGCGCTTGTGATTTATTAGAGCATTTTTCTTTTTCTCAACCCACATTAAGTCATCATATGAAAGTATTAAAAGACAATAATTTAATTACATCCAGAAAAGATGGTAATAAAAATTTATACAAATTGAATCATGACGTATTGGATGACGTTACATCACGACTGACTCTATTGAGTTCCAGTACTGTCCCATGTATATGTGAAACAGTAGAGAAAGGTGAGTGTTAATGATGACGATATTAGCAATCACAATATTTGTATTAACGTTAATTTTTGTTATATGGCAACCTAAAGGTCTAGATATTGGTATTACTGCATTAATTGGTGCTGTAGTTGCTATAATCACTGGCGTTGTAAGCTTTTCAGACGTACTAGAAGTTACTGGAATTGTTTGGAATGCGACCTTAACTTTTGTTGCAGTTATTCTTATTTCACTCATATTAGATGAAATTGGCTTCTTTGAATGGTCTGCTATACATATGGTGAGAGCATCAAAAGGTAGCGGATTGAAAATGTTTATCTTTATCATGCTATTAGGTTCAGTTGTAGCAGCTTTCTTCGCAAATGATGGAGCAGCTTTAATACTTACTCCTATTGTTTTAGCTATGGTTCGTAGTTTAGGATTTGATAAAAAAGCGATATTTCCATTTATTATTGCTAGTGGTTTTATAGCTGATTCTACATCATTACCGCTCATTGTCAGTAATTTAGTTAATATTGTTTCCGCAGATTATTTCGATATTGGATTTATTGAATACTTCAGTAAAATGATTATACCTAATATATTCTCATTGATCGCAAGTATTCTTGTTTTATGGTTATATTTTAGAAAGTCTATTCCAAAAACATTTAATGCAGTAAACATTAGAGAACCAAGAGAAGCGATTAAAGATAAAAAACTTTTTAACATCTCGTGGATCGTACTTGGTATATTACTCATTGGTTATTTAATAAGTGAGTTTATAAATATTCCAGTATCCATTATTGCTGGTATCATTGCTTTAATATTTGTATTATTAGCGCGTAAATCTAAAGCCGTGCATACGAAACAAGTAATTAAAGGTGCGCCATGGAATATTGTTTTATTCTCTATTGGTATGTATCTCGTCGTATTTGGTTTGAAAAACGTGGGCATTACAACACTTCTTGGTGATGTACTAACAAACATTTCAAGTTATGGCTTATTTAGCAGCATTATGGGTATGGGCTTTGTAGCTGCATTCCTATCCTCTATTATGAATAACATGCCAACCGTTTTAATAGATGCAATAGCAATTGGTCAATCGAGTGCTACAGGAATATTAAAAGAAGGTATGATTTATGCGAATATTATCGGATCTGATTTGGGGCCTAAGATAACACCAATTGGTTCGTTAGCCACACTTCTTTGGTTACACGTACTAACTCAAAAAGGTGTCAAGATTTCTTGGGGAACCTATTTTAAGACCGGAATTATTATCACAATCCCTGTTTTATTTGTAACCCTATTAGGTCTATATTTAACACTAATAATTTTTTAAAAGAGAGGTAATAATAAATGGATAAGAAAACAATTTACTTTATATGTACTGGTAATTCTTGTCGTAGTCAAATGGCTGAGGGCTGGGGAAGAGAAATACTCGGCGAAGAATGGAATGTTTACTCAGCAGGTATCGAAACGCATGGCGTAAATCCTAAGGCGATAGAAGCTATGAAAGAAGTGGATATTGACATATCAAACCATACTTCTGATTTAATTGATAATAAAATTTTAAGACAATCAGACCTAGTTGTTACACTTTGTAGTGATGCTGATGAGAATTGTCCAGTCATCCCGCCTAATGTAAAAAAAGAACATTGGGGCTTTGATGACCCGGCAGGTAAATCTTGGTCAGAATTTCAACGTGTAAGAGATGAAATAGGTCAAAAGATCAAGCAATTTTATGATAATTAAGTTAATATAAAATTCAAAAACAGAGGATAAGCATTGTTATATGTGCTTATCCTCTGTTTTATATAATGATATTTGCTGCTTACCTTTTTCTGTTAGTTCTGCATATATTGTTGTGCCACATATAGGAAAACACCCATTGTAGAATAACTCTATATTTTTTGCTAAATCTTGCCTCGCTATGCTTTCAAGTGCTAATAAAAAATTTTTTCGCTTACATCTAAAGTTTTAAAATCTACACTTTATTCTTCTCTAATCGATAACAGTACATTATACACTAAATCTTGTTTTAACAACGTTCATCACCTCTTATTTATCTAGATGACGATACAAGGTTGCTCTACTTATATTTGTCTGTTCTTTTATCTCATCTAAAGTGTATTTTTTGCTCATATACATCTCAATAGCATCTCTAAGGTTATTATCATCGCGTTTGGGTACACTCTAATTAAACGATAATTAAGTGTTTGTCACTTTACTGGGTATATTAGAATTACTTTACTTAATAAATGAGAAAAAGGATAGCTAAGAGCTATCCTTTTAAATCTTAAAGTATCAATTACTTATAAAAATTCTTTTTCTTTAATATAATTATAGTTACCTTCAAACTTCTCTAATGTTTTATCTTTTAACAAGTAAGTAGTATTAAATAGCTTGTTAAGAAAATATCTATCATGTGAAACTGCAATTATAGATCCTTCATAATCTAATAAAGCATCTTCTATGGTTTCCTTGGCATCTATATCTAAATGGTTTGTGGGCTCGTCTAAAACAAGTAAATTATAATCAGTGTTTACAATTTGTGCCCATCTTAATCTTATTTTTTCTCCTCCACTTAGATCATTAACCTTTTTAAACACATCTTTACCATAAAACATAAAATTAGCTAAAATATGTCTAGCTTGACCTTCTGATACATTGACTTTTTCACGAATTGTATTCAACAAAGTATCATTGTTATCACTTTCAAATTCATGTTGTGAAAGATAGCCAATTTTTAAATTGTTTGCAGTTTTAATTGAACCTTCATCTACTGAAGTGATTCCTAAAATCATTTTTAACAATGTGGATTTACCAGTACCATTATCTCCTATAATAGCGACATGTTCGCCTCTTCTGATTAACATATTTACATTTTCAAATAATGGATAGTCATATCCTTTAGCAACATTTTCCATTTCAACAACTCTATTAGAAACGCGCTTACCTTCTTCTAGTTCCATATTCATTTTTTTTGAATTTAAAGTTGGTCTTTCTAACCGTTTAATGCGATTCAAAGCTTTTTCCATACTTTTAGCTCGACGATACATTGCAGCATTCGGTGGTTTAGCTTGGCTTGCCCATGTTCTTAATTGCTTTATAGACTCTTTCATTTTTTTAATTTTCTTTTGTTGTGTTTTATAGGTTTCGAATTCAGCTAATAGTCTTTTTTCTCTTTCTTCAACAAAATATGAATAATTTCCATTATAAGTATGAAGCGCTTTTTGATCTATTTCCATAATTTGATTGACTGTTTCATCTAAAAAGTAACGATCGTGTGAAACAATTACAGCAGCGCCTTCATAACTTTCTATATAGTTAGCCAACCATTCTATAGATTTAACATCAAGGTGATTTGTTGGTTCATCTAAAAGTAGCAAGTCTGTAGGCTTAATTAATATTTGAGCAAGTCCTACTTTTGTACGTTCTCCCCCTGATAAATCTCCCCACTCTGTTTCAAGTAAATGAGCGATATTTAAACCATGAGTCACTTTACGTATTTTTGCGTCTATCTCATAACCACCATTTTCTTCATAATATGTCTGTAACTCACCATAACGAGACATTAGTGTGCTTATATCTTCTATATCTTCGCTCATTTTATTTTCTATAATTTCAAGCTGTTTTGATATAGTATTTAACTCTTGAAATACAGATTTCAAACATTGATAAACACTTGTACTTTTTTCATAATCAGGTATTTGGTTTAAATAACCTATCCTCACATTTTTCTTCCAACTAATAACACCTTGGGAAAGTGTTTCTAACCCAGCTAGTAACTTTAGTAAAGTGGTTTTCCCTTCACCATTACGTCCTACTAATCCTATAGTTTCACCAGAATTAAGGGTCATCTTAATATTATCGAATAAAGTTTCCTCTACATAACTTTTAGAAACATTCGAGGCATTTAGTATATTCATTTTTCTTCCTCCATGTTACCTATAAGGAAGAAGTATATAGTGTCAGTTCCTTATAGACCGATTAATAATTTCAAAAAAGACAGACTTCACCAATTTTGGAATTAAAATCGAAAATTTGTTGCGTATGATTTGTAAATATCTGCAACAATAAGCTATAAGAAACATTTAGACACCTCCTCAAATATAATTTATACATATATTACAATAAAAAATTAGTAACTTAAAGAGTGTGCAGAAAATAACCATTTATGTCACTATTTAAAGGAATAACAAATACAATCAAATGGTCATTTGACTATAATGTTTGAGTAGATCACAATAATAACCAAGTGGAGTTGATAGGCTCCCTTAAAGTACAAGCAAGACACTTGAAGAAGAAAAATGTATTATACTTGACCGCGTACTATGGTACGCGGTTTATTATTATTTAGAGGTGAACTATGTGAGTTATCGTATTACTGCATTTGCAGAAAAATGTGGGGTAAATAAAGAGACGATTAGATATTACGAACAAAAAAATTTATTACAAGAACCTTCCCGAACGAAAGCTGGTTATCGGATATATTCAGATGATGATGTTAAGCGTGTATGGTTTATTAAACGGATGCAAGAGCTTGGTTTTTCTTTAAGTGAAATCCACAAGTTGCTTGGTGTTGTAGATAAGGATGATGTGCGGTGTTCGGATATATATGAGTTCGTTTCTCAAAAAGTTGATGAAGTACAACAACAAATTAGAGATTTAATGCGTGTTGAGAATATGTTGAATGATTTAAAAGAATGTTGTCCGAATGAAGAATATTTATATTCTTGCCCTATTATTGAGAAAATGTTTGAGGGTTAAAATCAACTTTTTAGTAGGTGATGTAAATTGACTGTACAAAAGCGAAAAAATGTAAAGGATAATGATAAATTATTGTTTTTAGGAATACCAGCATTGTTGGTTCTATGTTGCGCTTTACCAATCCTTTTAATTGCAATTGGATTGAGTTCTATGGGTGCTTTCTTAATAGGAAAACAAGTTTGGATATTTGGTGCTGTTTTGTTAATTGTCGGACTGATTATGTTGGTAAAAAGAAGAGGTAGTCGTAATACATGTCAGTCGGATTGTTGCCATTCTAAATTCAGTGAAACAGAAGAAAAAGGGGGGGGAGTGATTTGAAATCAATATTGTTCTTTAAAAGATTTTATTATCAGCTCTCATTATTGTAAGCCTCTCAGCATGTGGAATATCCAATGGAACCAATACGATAAACAATGAAAAAACACAACCAATAAGTTCCGAGAAGCCAACACTCATTTATTTCATGGCATCTTGGTGTCCGACTTGTGTAGCAGGGGAAAAGGTATTTAAACAGATTCATAATAAATATGGGAACAATGTTCAACTTATAACTATTGATATGGATC
>ERZ1023458.207-NODE-207-length-12592-cov-4.683816_pt1 | contig 12592 bp, 9 predicted proteins | sample MGYA00380527_ERZ1023458 | MGnify/ENA primary metagenome ERZ1023458 (study PRJEB33173, sample SAMEA4830409) | metagenome | study: EMG produced TPA metagenomics assembly of the PRJEB25223 data set...
ATAATTGGAGAGAGGAATTTAGGAGAATTATTAAAATTGTCCTCGATAATATGGATGTTATTGATAAAGATTCATTGAAATCTAAGATAATTGGGATTGTAAATAAACATTTAAATGAAATTTTGGAGAAAAATTTTTCTTTATATAATTCAGTGTATCCACTCTATTCACAGTTACTAGAATACTGCTCAACTGATCAGGAAACTGCAATAATAGTACTCGAAAAATTTAATACAGATATTTTAAGAATAAAATATAAAAATGATGATATAAAAAATATCATAGAATATTCTGACTTGATATGCCACTTATTTAAGTATTTCGAAAAGGATATTAAAGATGACATTCTAGATACTCTAAAAGTTTATGAAGAATCAGAAAATATTATTTACCATAAAGTAATTGATTTGATGAGTTATAATGTCTATGATTTTCCTCAGACTACAAAATAAAATCTACCATTATTTGATTAAAAGAATTAATGATAAAAGAGTTGAGGGGGTTAAAACTTTCCCAGACCCAAGAGAAAAGTCTGTATCAGATTTATACAACTTAAGTAGAAAAGGATATTTTTCTGATTTTGAGATTTTAAAAGATATTGAAGAAGATATTCGAGGACTTTATCCTGAAGTAGATTGGACCTGGTTCCATGATAGAAGTGATGATGTTATCCATCGTCTACTAGAACATAGAACTCCCAATAATATTAAAACTTATTTTTCAAAAAATGAAGAAGATAATAAATTGATTAATGAGTATATTTTAAAAGCTTTCGATGAGGATAAATTAATACTTAAGAAATAAATTGATACAACTAAATAAAAAAAGTTAATTTATGACAAATTTGATCTTGAAGATAAGCTGTAATTTCCTAAAGTGAATTTTCAAAGACTTGAAAGCAAAATGTTTGAATCTAGTGGAACACTATTTGGCACAACAATAGAAAATCCATAGTTGTAGAAATTCGGTGGAACTTTTTGATAGCGACACTGACTTATCTCCTTAAAAAACCAAGGAAGTGTAATCCTAAAATTCAGACTAAATTCCCCAAAACATATTCTATTTTAGGTTTGTGAAAATCACTTTTTTATGGTAGAATGTAAAAGAATGTATGTCATTCGGAATAACAATAAAATGAGGTAAAAACATGGAAATCATGTCGCTTGCGATTGCTGTTTTTGCCGTCATCATTGGTTTAGTCATTGGATATGTCAGCATCTCAGCTAAGATGAAATCATCTCAGGAAGCTGCGGAGTTGATGCTTTTAAATGCTGAACAAGAAGCAACTAATTTACGTGGACAAGCTGAGCGTGAAGCGGATTTACTTGTTAATGAAGCTAAACGTGAAAGCAAGTCTCTTAAAAAAGAAGCACTATTGGAGGCCAAAGAAGAAGCCAGAAAATACCGTGAAGAAGTGGACGCTGAATTCAAATCAGAACGTCAAGAACTCAAACAAATCGAAAGTCGTTTGACAGAGAGAGCTACTAGCCTTGACCGTAAGGACGACAATTTGACGAGTAAAGAACAAACACTTGAACAAAAAGAACAAAGTATTTCTGATAGAGCGAAAAACCTTGATGCGCGTGAAGAGCAATTAGAGGAAGTCGAAAGACAAAAAGAAGCAGAACTAGAGCGTATTGGTGCTCTGTCTCAGGCAGAAGCACGAGATATTATCTTGGCTCAGATAGAGGAAAACTTGACCAGGGAGATTGCCAGTCGCATTCGCGAAGCTGAGCAAGAGGTCAAGGAACGTTCTGACAAAATGGCCAAGGACATCTTGGTTCAAGCTATGCAACGTATCGCTGGTGAATATGTAGCGGAGTCAACAAACTCAACAGTTCATCTGCCAGACGATACTATGAAGGGACGCATTATTGGTCGTGAAGGTCGTAACATTCGTACCTTTGAAAGTTTGACAGGGGTCGATGTGATTATCGACGATACACCAGAAGTGGTGACCTTGTCAGGATTTGATCCGATTCGTCGTGAGATTGCCCGTATGACTATGGAAATGTTGCTCAAAGATGGTCGTATACATCCAGCTCGTATCGAAGAGTTGGTTGAGAAAAACCGTCAAGAGATTGACAATAAGATTCGTGAATACGGTGAGGCTGCTGCCTATGAAATTGGTGCGCCAAACCTTCATCCAGACTTGATGAAGATTATGGGACGTTTGCAGTTCCGTACTTCATATGGACAAAATGTTTTGCGCCATTCGATTGAGGTTGCTAAGTTGGCTGGTATCATGGCGAGCGAACTTGGTGAAAATGCGGCTCTTGCCCGTCGTGCTGGATTCCTTCACGATATCGGGAAAGCCATTGACCATGAGGTTGAAGGTAGCCACGTTGAAATCGGTATGGAATTGGCCCGTAAGTACAAGGAACCCCCAGTTGTGGTGAATACGATTGCTAGTCACCACGGAGATGTTGAAGCTGAGAGCGTGATAGCAGTTATCGTCGCTGCAGCAGATGCCTTGAGCGCAGCCCGTCCAGGTGCTCGTAGTGAGTCTCTTGAAAGCTACATCAAGCGTCTCCATGATTTGGAAGAAATTGCTAACGGCTTTGAAGGAGTGCAAACTAGCTTTGCCCTTCAAGCAGGACGTGAAATTCGTATCATGGTCAATCCAGGAAAAATCAAGGACGACAAAGTCACAATCTTGGCTCACAAAGTTCGTAAGAAAATTGAAAACAATCTCGATTATCCAGGAAATATCAAGGTAACCGTGATTCGCGAGCTTCGTGCAGTAGATTATGCTAAATAAATAAGAAAGAGCAGTTGAAAAATTACTGCTTTTTTGTTACACTAGATAGAAAGACTGTAAAGGATAATCTGGCTTTTTGCCATTATTCTAGAGAAATGTTATTTCACAGATTGACTAAAAGGAGACACAATGGCAGACCGAGGCTTACTAATCGTTTTTTCTGGTCCTTCAGGGGTTGGAAAAGGAACGGTTAGAAGAGAGATTTTTGAGAGTTCTGAAAACCAATTTCAATACTCTGTATCGATGACGACACGCGCACAACGTCCTGGAGAAGTGGACGGTGTCGACTATTTCTTCCGTACTCGTGAAGAATTTGAAGAGCTGATTCGTCAAGGACAGATGTTGGAATACGCAGAATATGTCGGTAACTACTATGGAACTCCTCTGACCTATGTCAATGAAACCTTGGACAAGGGAATCGATGTTTTCCTTGAAATTGAAGTTCAGGGTGCTCCGCAGGTCAAGAGAAAGGTTCCAGATGCTGTCTTTATCTTCCTGACACCACCAGATTTGGATGAATTGCAAGATCGCTTGGTAGGTCGTGGAACAGATAGTGCAGAAGTGATTGCCCAACGAATCGAAAAGGCCAAGGAAGAAATTGCCCTCATGCGTGAGTATGATTATGCGATTGTCAACGATCAGGTGCCCCTAGCTGCTGAACGTGTCAAATGTGTGATTGAAGCAGAACACTTCTGTGTGGATCGTGTCATTGGTCACTATCAGGAGATGTTACCAAAATCTCCAACTACCCGATAAAATTTAGAAAATAGGTACAAGCAAATGATGTTAAAACCCTCTATTGATACCTTGCTCGACAAGGTTCCTTCAAAATATTCACTCGTAATCTTGGAAGCAAAACGTGCCCACGAATTGGAAGCAGGTGCCCCAGCAACTCAAGGTTTCAAGTCTGAAAAATCAACTCTTCGCGCTTTAGAAGAAATCGAATCAGGAAACGTTACAATTCACCCAGATCCAGAAGGAAAACGTGAAGCAGTGCGTCGCCGTATCGAAGAAGAAAAACGCCGCAAAGAAGAAGAAGAAAAGAAAATCAAAGAGCAAATTGCTAAAGAAAAAGAAGATGGTGAAAAAATTTAAGGTTGGGGGGACTCAATCTTATTTTTTCTATTGCAAGAATGTACTGACAAGGAGGAGGTGAGAAGATGGCCCTAGCTAAGATTATCGTAGATGTGCCCTTGATGCAGACGGACCAGCCCTATAGTTACAGGATTCCGGAGGAATTTGAGGGAATGCTGGAAGTTGGGATGCGGGTTCATGTGCCTTTTGGTAAGGGTAATCGCCTGATTCAAGGGATTGTTCTTGGTTTGGAGTCCCAATCAGATGGAGAAGAGATGGAGCAAGATTTAAAAGATATTGCAGAGGTGCTGGATTTTTCTCCTGTTCTCACGCCAGAACAACTCTGGCTGGCTGAGGAGTTACGCAAATCTGTCTTCTCCTACAAAATTTCTATCCTCAAGGCCATGCTTCCAGGATTTCTGAATTCTAGCTATGACAAGATTCTCTATCCTCTGGAAGGCTTGAGTCAGGAAGAACGAGTGCGCCTGTTTGGTTCAGAAGATTCGCTAGCCTTTTCTTCACTAGACCTTGCCAAGCAAGTTGAAATGATGCGTTTGACTAGAAAAGGCCTGCTTGGTCTGGAATATCAGGCAGTCGATCAAAAGAAGGTCAAGACCCAGTCTTGGTATGAGGTTGACCATGCTCAATTAGAAGGTGTTGAGATTTCTACACGTGCCAAGAAAAAGTTGGAACTGAGAGATTATCTGCTGTCTCATCCAGAGAGCGCTTCCTTGGCTAGCTTGTTGGAGTCCTACTCGCGAGAGCAAGTCAACTTCTTTGTGGATCAAGGTGCTGTTACCATAGTCCAAAAGGAAGTTCAACGCTCGGCTGCTTATTTTGAAGGAATTGAAGCAAGTAGACCTTTGGAGTTAAATCCAGAACAAAGACAGGCGCGTGATGCGGTTGTGAGTTCTATTGGCAGTTCTCAACCTCCCTTTCTACTTCAAGGGATTACAGGAAGTGGGAAGACCGAGGTTTACTTGCAGATTATCCAAGGTGCCCTGGATAAGGGCAAGACAGCTATTTTGCTGGTACCTGAGATTTCCTTGACTCCTCAGATGACCGAGCGTTTTATAGCACGTTTTGGGGACAAGGTAGCCATTCTTCACTCAGGATTATCCAATGGTGAAAAGTATGATGAATGGCGCAAGGTGGAGCGTGGCGGTGCCCAAGTTGTTGTTGGTGCCAGATCTGCTATCTTTGCTCCTCTGAAAAATCTGGGTGTCATGATTATTGATGAAGAGCATGAAGCGGCTTATAAGCAGGACAGCAATCCCCGTTACCATGCCAGAGAGGTAGCTATTTTACGGGCTCAGTATAATCAAGCAACTCTGGTACTTGGATCTGCAACGCCGAGCTTAGAGAGCCGGGCACGTGCTGGCAAAGGCGTCTATCAACACTTACGTCTAACCCAACGTGCCAATCCTTTGGCTACAATCCCTGAGGTTCAAGTGATTGACTTTCGAGACTATATCGGACAAAATGAGACGTCAAACTTTACGCCTCCTTTGCTAGAGGCTATCCAAGACCGTCTGGTTAAAAAAGAGCAGGTGGTTCTCATGCTCAATCGCCGTGGTTATTCTAGTTTTGTCATGTGTCGGGAGTGTGGGACGGTGGATACTTGTCCCAACTGCGATATTTCTCTGACCTTGCATATGGATACCAAGACTATGAACTGCCATTATTGTGGTTTCTCGAAGGATATTCCTCAGGTCTGTCCTAACTGTAAGAGCCGCAGTATTCGTTACTATGGGACGGGAACTCAGAAGGCTTATGATGAGCTAGCAGAACTCTTTCCCCAAGCTCGCATTCTGAGGATGGATGTGGATACGACTCGAAAGAAAGGCAGTCACCAAGCCTTGCTTGACCAGTTTGGGCGAGGGGAAGCGGATATTTTACTTGGTACTCAGATGATTGCAAAGGGTTTGGATTTTCCCAATGTTACCCTAGTCGGAGTTCTAAATGCGGATACGGCCTTGAATCTGCCTGATTTCCGTTCTTCTGAGAGAACCTTCCAGCTCTTGACTCAGGTGGCAGGTCGAGCAGGTCGGGCTGAAAAAGCAGGTCAAGTCTTGATACAGTCCTACAATCCGCAGCACTATGCTATTCGATTTGCCAAGGATCAAGATTACGAAGGCTTTTATGCCTATGAAATGGGAATCAGACGACAACTCGGCTATCCACCTTACTATTTCACGATTGGTATTACCCTTTCTCACAAGAAAGAAGAAGAGGTTTTCAAACGTGCCTATGAAGTCATGAACATTTTGCGGTCAGGCTTGTCAGAGACCAGTCCCATTCTGGGGCCAACGCCAAAACCGATTGCCCGTACCCACAACCTCTATCATTACCAGATTTTAATTAAATACCGTTTAGAGGATGAGCTGGGGCCGACCCTCAACCAGGTTTTAGCCTTGACTCAAGAACGGGAAAATAGTGAGCTCCGTCTCAGCATTGACCATGAGCCGCAGCAATTTTTATAAGAAGGAGAAGATATGACAAAACTAATCTTTATGGGGACCCCCGACTTTTCAGCAACAGTCTTAAAAGGACTTTTGACAGATGACCGTTACGAAATTCTAGCCGTTGTGACCCAGCCAGACCGTGCTGTTGGTCGTAAAAAAGTTATCCAAGAAACCCCAGTCAAGCAGGCTGCCAAGGAAGCAGGACTATCTATCTACCAACCTGAAAAATTATCTGGAAGTCCAGAGATGGAAGATCTTATGAAGCTAGGAGCAGATGGAATTGTGACTGCTGCTTTTGGGCAGTTTCTCCCAAGCAAACTCCTTGATAGCATGGACTTTGCTGTCAACGTTCATGCCTCCCTCCTTCCTAGACACCGTGGTGGTGCGCCTATCCATTATGCCTTGATTCAAGGGGATGAGGAAGCTGGTGTGACCATCATGGAAATGGTTAAGGAAATGGATGCAGGAGATATGATTTCTCGTCGCAGCATTCCGATCACAGATGAGGACAATGTTGGCGCCTTGTTTGAAAAATTGGCGCTAGTTGGTCGTGATTTGCTTTTGGACACTCTGCCTGCCTATATTGCTGGTGATATCAAACCTGAACCGCAGGATACGAGTCAGGTTACCTTCTCTCCAAATATAAAGCCAGAGGAAGAAAAACTGGACTGGAACAAAACCAATCGTCAACTCTTTAACCAAATTCGTGGAATGAACCCCTGGCCTGTTGCCCATACTTTCCTTAAGGGCGACCGCTTTAAGATTTATGAAGCCCTACCAGTAGAAGGTCAGGGAAATCCAGGTGAGATTCTCTCTATCTGCAAGAAAGAATTGATTGTCGCAACGGCTGAAGGGGCTCTATCCCTCAAACAAGTGCAGCCAGCTGGTAAGCCTAAGATGGACATTGCTTCCTTCCTCAACGGAGTTGGACGTACATTGACTGTAGGAGAACGATTTGGTGACTAAAGTAGAAACGGCTAGAAGTTTAGCTCTAGCAGTGCTAGAGGATGTTTTTGTGAATCAAGCATATTCAAATATTGCCTTAAATAAACACCTCAAGGGGAGTCAGCTCTCTGCAGCAGACAAGGGCTTAGTGACCGAGCTAGTCTATGGAACGGTAGCCCGTAAACTGACTCTGGAATGGTACCTATCCCACTTGATCGAAGCCAGAGGCCAGTTAGACAGCCGGCAGTATTTCCTTCTTCCCATGAGGGCCTACCAACTCCGCTATTTGGACAAGATTCCAGATCATGCTGTGGTCAATGAAGCAGTGGAATTGGCCAAACTCCGTAAAAAAGGCAGTGAAAAATTGGTCAACGCTGTCCTTCGCTGTATCTTGCGTGAAGGCTGGCCAGATATTGCTAGCATCAAGCGAAAAAACAAGCGTGACTCCATTGCCTATTCTCTCCCAGTTTGGCTAGTTGCCAAACTCAAGGAAGAATACGGAGAGGAGAGAGTAAAAGCCATCTTTGAAAGCCTGTTAGTGCGAAACAAAGCTAGTATTCGTGTAACAGACCTAAGTCGAAAAGAGGAAATCCAAGCCTTGTTGGAGGCGAATAATTCCCTTTTAGCAACCACTGGTCTGGTTAAGGAGCAAGGGCATTTTGCAGGGCATAATTTGTTTACGAATGGAGCCATTACCATCCAAGACGAGTCCAGTCAGCTGGTTGCTCCGACGCTTGATTTACAAGGTGATGAGCGAGTGCTTGATGCCTGTGCGGCTCCAGGTGGGAAAACAGCCCATATAGCCTCTTATCTTACGACAGGTCAGGTTACTGCTCTGGACTTGTACGACCACAAGTTGGATTTAATCCAAGAAAATGCCCAACGTCTGGGAGTTGCAGATCGGGTTCAAACTCAAAAATTAGATGCCAGAAAGGTGCATGAGTTTTTTGACCAGGATTCCTTTGATAAGATTTTGGTGGATGCTCCTTGTTCGGGAATCGGTCTTTTGCGCCGAAAACCAGATATCAAATACAATAAAGAAACGGCAGATTTCGCGTCCTTGCAGGAAATTCAGTTAGAAATATTAGGTAGTGTTTGTCAAATACTAGGCAAAGGTGGTATAATAACTTATAGCACCTGCACTATCGTCTCAGAGGAGAATTTTCAAGTCGTTAAGGCCTTTTTAGAGAGTCATCCCGAGTTCGAGCAGGTAAAACTAGAACATGAATGTAAGGATATCATGAAAGACGGCTGTATCCTCATTACACCTGAATTGTATGGAAGTGATGGATTCTTCATCAGTCAATTTCGCAAGATATCGGATTAGGAAGGAACTGACACATGGAAATTTCATTATTAACAGATGTTGGTCAGAAACGAACAAATAACCAAGACTATGTCAACCACTATGTCAATAGAGCTGGACGTACCATGATTATTTTAGCTGATGGGATGGGAGGTCATCGCGCAGGGAATATCGCTAGTGAAATGGCGGTCACAGACCTGGGTGTAGCTTGGGTTGATACCCAGATCGATACAGTCAATGAAGTGCGTGAATGGTTCGCCCATTACCTAGAAATTGAAAATCAAAAGATTCACCAGCTTGGTCAGGATGAAGCTTACAGAGGCATGGGAACTACTTTGGAAGTCCTTGCTATTATTGATAATCAGGCTATCTATGCTCATATTGGTGATTCGCGTATCGGCTTGATTCGTGGAGAAGAATACCATCAGTTGACGAGTGATCATTCTTTGGTTAATGAATTGCTCAAGGCTGGTCAATTGACACCAGAAGAGGCAGAAGCTCATCCGCAAAAAAATATTATCACCCAGTCTATTGGGCAAAAAGATGAAATTCAGCCTGATTTTGGGACAGTTATCCTTGAGTCAGGTGACTATCTCTTGCTCAATAGTGACGGCTTGACCAACATGATTTCAGGCAGTGAGATTCGTGATATTGTAACCAGTGATATTCCTTTAGCAGATAAAACGGAGACACTTGTTCGTTTTGCTAACAATGCAGGAGGTTTAGACAACATTACGGTTGCCCTTGTTTCTATGAACGAGGAGGATGCAGAATGATCCAAATCGGCAAGATTTTTGCCGGACGCTATCGGATTGTCAAACAGATTGGTCGAGGAGGCATGGCGGATGTCTACCTAGCCAAAGACTTAATCTTAGATGGGGAAGAAGTGGCAGTGAAGGTTCTGAGGACCAACTACCAGACGGACCCGATAGCTGTAGCTCGTTTTCAGCGTGAAGCGAGAGCTATGGCAGATCTAGACCATCCTCATATCGTTCGGATAACAGATATTGGCGAGGAAGACGGTCAACAGTATCTTGCAATGGAGTATGTTGCTGGACTAGACCTCAAACGCTATATCAAGGAACATTATCCTCTTTCTAATGAAGAAGCAGTCCGTATCATGGGACAAATTCTCTTGGCTATGCGCTTGGCCCATACTCGAGGAATTGTTCACAGGGACTTGAAACCTCAAAATATCCTTTTGACACCAGATGGGACGGCCAAGGTCACAGACTTTGGGATTGCTGTAGCCTTTGCAGAGACAAGTCTGACCCAGACTAACTCGATGTTGGGCTCAGTTCATTACTTGTCACCAGAGCAGGCGCGTGGTTCGAAGGCGACTGTGCAGAGTGATATCTATGCCATGGGGATTATTTTCTATGAGATGTTGACAGGCCATATCCCTTATGACGGGGATAGCGCGGTGACCATTGCCCTCCAGCATTTCCAGAAACCCCTGCCGTCCGTTATTGCAGAAAATCCATCTGTACCTCAGGCTTTAGAAAATGTTATTATCAAGGCAACTGCTAAAAAGTTGACCAATCGCTACCGCTCGGTTTCAGAGATGTATGTGGACTTGTCTAGTAGCTTGTCCTACAATCGTAGAAATGAAAGTAAGTTAATCTTTGATGAAACGAGCAAGGCAGATACCAAGACCTTGCCGAAGGTTTCTCAGAGTACCTTGACATCTATTCCTAAGGTTCAAGCGCAGACAGAACACAAATCAATCAAAAACCCAAGCCAGGCTGTGACAGAGGAAACTTACCAACCACAAGCACCGAAAAAACATAGATTTAAGATGCGTTACCTGATTTTGTTGGCCAGCCTTGTATTGGTGGCAGCTTCTCTTATTTGGATACTATCCAGAACTCCTGCAACCATTGCCATTCCAGATGTGGCAGGTCAGACAGTTGCAGAGGCCAAGGCAACGCTCAAAAAAGCCAATTTTGAGATTGGTGAGGAGAAGACAGAGGCTAGTGAAAAGGTGGAAGAAGGGCGGATTATCCGTACAGATCCTGGCGCTGGAACTGGTCGAAAAGAAGGAACGAAAATCAATCTGGTTGTCTCATCAGGCAAACAATCCTTCCAAATTAGTAATTATGTCGGCCGGAAATCTTCTGATGTTATCGCGGAATTAAAAGAGAAAAAAGTTCCAGATAATTTGATTAAAATTGAGGAAGAAGAGTCGAATGAGAGTGAGGCTGGAACGGTCCTGAAGCAAAGTCTACCAGAAGGTACGACCTATGACTTGAGCAAGGCAACTCAAATTGTTTTGACAGTAGCTAAAAAAGCTACGACGATTCAATTAGGGAACTATATTGGACGGAACTCTACAGAAGTAATCTCAGAACTCAAGCAGAAGAAGGTTCCTGAGAATTTGATTAAGATAGAGGAAGAAGAGTCCAGCGAAAGCGAACCAGGAACGATTATGAAACAAAGTCCAGGTGCCGGAACGACTTATGATGTGAGTAAACCTACTCAAATTGTCTTGACAGTAGCTAAAAAAGTTACAAGTGTTGCCATGCCGAGTTACATTGGTTCCAGCTTGGAGTTTACTAAGAACAATTTGATTCAAATTGTTGGGATTAAGGAAGCTAATATAGAAGTTGTAGAAGTGACGACAGCGCCTGCAGGTAGTGTAGAAGGCATGGTTGTTGAACAAAGTCCTAGAGCAGGTGAAAAGGTAGACCTCAATAAGACTAGAGTCAAGATTTCAATCTACAAACCTAAAACAACTTCAGCTACTCCTTAAAAGCAGATGGATAATCAAAATGAGTAATCAATCTTTGTCATGATTTCATGGCAAAGATTTTTTTTGAGTCCAGATTTGTGATAGAATAGAGGGAGTTGATAAAAGGAGGAAAGCATGGAAGAATCAAAAGAATTAAATGCCGTCATTGATGTGATTATGCTAGCGGGGACTATTCTCCTTAAAAGTGGCTCAGAAATCCATCGTGTAGAAGATACCATGATTCGAATCGCGCATTCGCAGGGGATTGTGGATTGCAATGTCCTTGCCATGCCTGCCGCTATCTTTTTCTCTATTGAAAATACCAATATTTCGCGCATGAAGCGCGTGACCTCCTCTTCTTATAACATCGAAAAAGTCTGCGATGTGAACCAGATTTCTCGTCAGCTAGTTGGGGGGCAGATTGACTTAGAAACAGCCTTTAAGCAATTGACGGCCTTGCAAGCTCAACCCCTTCCCTATACTAAGTTGCAGGTAACTCTGGCTGCGACCTTTAGTGCTCCTTTCTTTTCAGTTATGTTTAGCGGAAATATCTACGACGCACTTGGGGCAGGAGTGGCGACCTTATTTGGTTTTGCCTTTTCCCTCTATGTGGAAAAATTTATCCGAATTCCCTTTGTGAAAGCACTTGCTGGGGCCTTTGTCTTTGGGATAATTGCCCAGTTTTGGGCTCGCTACACAGGTTTTCCTTCAACGGCAGATTTGATTATAGCTGGTGCGGTCATGCCGTTTGTACCAGGTATTGCCTTGACCAATGCGGTCCGTGATATTATGACCAACCACATAAACTCTGGTATGAGTAAGATGTTTGAATCCCTGCTCATTACCCTCGCTTTAGGGGCAGGAACTTCTGTCGCCTTGGTATTGATGAACTAATATGACACTAACAACCTTTTTATTACAAGCAGTAGCAAGTTTTCTTGCCATTATCACTTTTTTAATCGTACTCAATGTGCAACGGTCTATGCTCTTACCTGGAGGGATTTTGGGCATGACTGTCTGGCTAATCTATCTCTTGCTCAAGGAACCGACCAATGTCATTGTAGCTACCTTCATTGCAGCCATTATTGGTTCTTGTGTCAGCCAGATTTTAAGTATTCTTTATAAGACACCTGCTGTGGTCTTTATCTTGGCCATTTTGGCACCGCTGGTTCCAGGTTATCTCTCCTACCGAACAACTGCCTTTTTTGTGACAGGGGACTATAATAAAGCACTGGCAAGTGCGACCTTGGTTGTCATGTTGGCTTTGGTAATCTCTATTGGAATGGCTAGCGGAACAGTGATTCTCAGAC